>VOFB01000613.1_pt1 | contig 50000 bp, 100 predicted proteins | sample 5384141 | NCBI WGS metagenome assembly VOFB01 (sample SAMN12384721, study PRJNA508395) | human gut metagenome | isolation source: healthy gut A | host: Homo sapiens | reverse complement strand
ATCTCTTGGCCTGAAGCGCCTTATACAGATAATAATGCCCGGGTCGTAGAATCCGTTATCATCATGGGAAGCCGGATGCCTGCCTGATAGCGCCACCGATCCCGATAATATTTTTCATGCATGGTCTGGCCAAAAAATTCAAGAATCCTGTAAATCGATGGTTTCTTACCTGCAAGTCGCCGCCGTCCGGCTCCAGCAAGTCACGAAGCGCTTGACGCACCGCCGTCGGCTCACGCTTGGCATAGTCCGACAGCGCATAGAAGGAAAGTTCATAGCGATTGTCGATGGTCTGTTCCGGTCAACTGCACCACATCCACAAGCCGCTTGGGAAAACTGGTATCATCAGCCGCCAAAGCCCTATCTATCATCGGGCGGAACTGCGCTGCGATTTCCATTTATATACCTCGTCATGTCCCCCGGTATTCAATTCCCGAAACCGCTTCACATAGCGTCCAAAAATCTGTTCCAGATTTGCACGATTCATTCTATCTATCCCTTCGCCCGGTATATCTTCTGTCTACTGTTTATTATAATACTACATCCAACTATAAATAGCAAGAAATCCCTGCTTCTTACGACATCTAATATTCTCCCCTCCCTGCATCTTTCCCTCCTTCACCGCATAGGCTTGTCTGTGAGGTGATACCAATGAAACAGATCCATATACGCCGATTCCTGTCCCTGCTGCTGGCGGCGCTGACTCTGTGGGCCGCCGTCACCGCCGGGAGTGATTCTGCCGCCGCAGCCCTCCAGCAGCTGCGGCAGGGCAGCCGCCTGCCCCAGCAGGCGCTGCGCTGGGAGCTGGGGGACTTCTTCGGTCTGGACTCCCTGTCCGCCGTCACGGTGATGACGCTGGCCCAGTCCCCCTGCTGCTGGCAGGCCGCAGCACTGTGGCAGCTCTGCTCTCCGCCGGCGTGACCAGATCCGCCGGAGCCCTGCGGCCCCGAGTCACCGAATACGCCCTCCCTCCGCAGATCCCTCCTCACCGACGGCCTGACTTTTGCCGACAACGGTGTCCCCGCTCAGACCACCGCTCCTACCTCCTCCAAGGGGTATACCGTGGTCAACGGCGTATATCTGAAAAACTCCTCCGGTACAGAGCTGGATGCCGATGCCTCTCCGACGGCAGCTTTGCCGCCCAACTCACCGATGACGGCCCGCAGGTACTCATCGTCCACAGCCACGGCAGCGAAGCCTCACACCATGCCCGCCGGACAGGAATACACCCCACTGGCAGCTTCCGCACCGACAACGATGCCTGCAACGTGGTGCGGGTAGGCGACGAGATCGCCGCCGCCCTGTCGGAGCGTGGCATTTCCGTCCTCCACGACCGCACCCTTCACGACGTGCCGGACTACAACGACGCCTATCCCCCCACAGTCTGGCTTCCGTGGAGGATTACATGGAGAAATACCCTCTCTGGTGTTCGTGCTGGATGTCCACCGGGACGCCGTCTCCGACGCCGACGACGCAACCAGTACAAGCTGGTCAGCGCCGAGGGAGCCCCACGCCGCCCAGATGAGTTTTATTATGGGCAACGCCTACGACGGCTGGCAGGAGAATCTGAAGCTGGCCATAGCCATTCAGCAGAACCTCAGCGCCGATTATCCTACCCTCATGTGGCCTATTACGGTGCTGAACTACCGCTATAACCAGTTCGTCGTCAGCCCCGGCGCCATGCTGCTGGAGGTAGGGCCGCCGGCAACTCGCTGGACGAAGCCCTCTACGCCGCCCGCCTCTTTGCTCAGGGCTTTGCCGACACGCTGCAAAGCTGAAAACACACGGACAGAGCACCGCTCTGTCCCCGTGTGGTTCGTTCAATTTTCCCGTCATAGTCTCTCCCCTGCATCCTCCCTTTCCGCATCCGCCAGACACACAGCCGCAGACGCAGCCGTTCATTCCGGTACGCCCGCTGCCCCTTCTCCGTCAACCGATAGTTCCGCTGCCGTCCCTGCACCGACGTCTCCTGAATGAAGCCCTCCTCCAGAAAACGCCCCAAGATGGTATACAGCGTTCCCGGCCCCAGACGGACCCGCCCTCCGTACACCGCTCCGTCCATGCGGCGATCTCCGTGCCGCACAGCTCTCCCCGCCGCAGCGCCATCAGCACGTAGAACATGGCCTCCGTCAGCGGTGCGCCCGCTTTTCCTGTCATAGCTCTCCTCCTGCATCGTCATTCGATATCATATATCGATATTGTATCCTTTCCTGTGGGCTCTGTCAAGAAAAATGCAAAACTTACAAAAATTTTTGTGGACAACTCTTATAAGCTGTGATAATATGAGGAATCAATAAAAGAGATACCATCCAGCGTATCCGCCCGGCGGGAGAAAGGAGCCGTTTATGTCTGTCAAGGAAAGCTATGCCGGCAAGATTAACCGAAGCTCAACAAGAAACTCCACGTCATCGACGTGGCGGCGGGCCGGGCTCCGGCGGATCTGGTGCTGAAAAACGCCACTTCGTCAACGTATTCTCCAATGAGCTGTGTCACGGGGACATCGCCGTGGCAGAGGGGCTCATCGTGGGCATGGGCGAATATCACGGCAAGGTGGAAATGGATGTCTCCGGCAAGATCGTGCTGCCCGGCTTCCTGGACGCACATATTCATCTGGAAAGCTCCTGGTCAGTCCCACGGAGTTCGTGAAGGCCGTCCTGCCTCACGGAACCACCACGGTGGTAACGGATCCCCACGAGATCGCTAACGTCATGGGCACCGACGGCATCGAGTATATGCTTCAGGCCACAGAGGACCTGCCGGTGGACGTGCGCTTCATGCTGCCCTCCTGCGTCCCCGCCACGCCGCTGGACGAGTCCGGCGCCATTCTGGATACCGTGCCATCGACTCCTTCTATGACCATCCCCGTGTGCAGGGACTGGCGGAGATGATGAACTATGTGGGCGCCATCAACGGTGACGAGCAGACCGTGGAGAAGATCGTGGCGGCTCAGGCCCACCACAAGAAGATCGACGGCCACGCCCCGGGCCTTCAGGGCAATGACCTCAACGCCTACATCGCCGCCGGCGTCTACTCCGACCACGAGTGCTCTGATGTGGAGGACGCCATCGCCAAGCTGGAGCGGGGCCAGTACATCATGATCCGTGAGGGCACTGCCGCCCGGAATCTGGAGGCATTGATGCCCCCTGCTCAGCGGTAAGTATGCTGACCGCTGTATGTTCTGCACCGACGACAAGCACCCCAATGACCTGCTGGAAAAGGGCCACATCGACTATATCGTGAAGCGGGCCATCGGTCTGGGTGTGGATCCCATCACCGCGGTGAAGGTGGCCTGCCACAACGCGGCCCGGTACTTCCTGCTGAACAACCGGGGCGGCATCTCCCCCGGCTATCTGGCAGACTTCGTCATTATCGACGACTTCCAACACTTCGAGATCGAGATGGTCTATAAACGCGGCGTCCTCATGTACGACGGTCAGCTGCGGGACTTCCCCGCCCCGGAGATCGACCCCTATCTGGTGGAGCGGGCTCACAACACCTTCCATGTGGCCCACCTGACGGCGGAGGACTTCTCCGACGGCCGCCCCCCCATGCCGTCATCGGTATGATCCCCGGCGAGATCGTCACTCAGGATGCCGGCTACGCCGACCACGCCGACCCGGAGCAGGACATTCTGAAGATCGCCGTTGTGGAACGGCACAAGAACACCCGTCATATCGGCATCGGCTACATCAGGGCTACGGCCTGAAATCCGGCGCGGTGGCCACCTCCATCTCCCACGATTCCCACAACATCATTGTGGTGGGCACCAATGACGACGGATATGGCCGCCGCCGTCAACCGCATCGTGGAGAACCGTGGCGGCATCACCGTCATGGAGAACGGTCAGGTGCTGGGCGAGGTGACGCTGTCCATCGCCGGCATCATGTCCGACGACAGTCTGGTGATGGTGAACAGCGCTCTGGAGGATGCCAAGGACGAGGCCTTCGGTTTGGGCGTCTCCCGTGGCATCGACCCCTTCATGACCCTGAGCTTCATGGCGCTGCCGGTGATCCCTTCTCTGCGGATCACCACCCGTGGTGTGTTCGATGTCTCCAGTCAGCGTTATATCTGACCTCCTCATCCTCCCCATGGCGTGATTTTTGGGCTCCTTCGGTATCACATTTTTCCCCTGAAAGAGGGAGGACGCCGCAGCGTCCTCCCTCTTTTCACAGGCTATTCTTTACTTCACCGTACCGTCGGCGTTGAACACCGGCAGCGGAGCCAGATACTGGATGTCCTTGGCTGGGCGTCGCCCTCGGCCAGCACGGCGATGCGGTCCACCACGATGCCGCCGGCCAGCTTCACCAGCTCCTCCATGGCGTGGAGGCTGCCGCCGGTGGAGATCACATCGTCCATCAGCACGATGCGCTTGCCGCAGATCATGTCGGCGTCGTCACGGCCCAAGTACAGCTTCTGCACCCCGGCGGTGGTGATGGAGCGATCCTCCACATGGATGGGATCGGGCATATAGGCCTTTGGGGCCCTTCCGGGCGATGAAGTACTTTGGCGCCGGACTGCCGGGCCATTTCATGGATCAGGGGATGCTCTTGGCCTCGGCGGTGAAGAGGTAGTCGTACTCCTCATTCTCCACCAGCTTCAGCAGGTCACGGGCGCAGGCCACCGTCAGCTCCGCATCACACCGAAACAGATGAATGCACCGATATACAGATCATCCGCAACCTTGCAGATGGGAAGTTCCCGCTGCAGGCCCGCCACGGTCATGGAATAGGTCATCTTTGAAACTCCAATCCGCCGGGCGCAGCCACGCCTCGGCTGCCGCCATTGGGCGGGCGGCACGCCTTTGTATTTAAGTCCCGCTTGGATGCGTTACCCAAGCCACGTTATATTATATAAGCAATTTGGCAAATGTCAATATCCGTCTGCACTTCTGCTTATGAAAGTTCTCCCCTTTTGCCCGTCTCAATTTTCTCCGCTCTAACATTTTTCTTGTACTCTTATAATTTTTTAGGTCATTTTTATGTTTTGCACAAAAACGCCGGTATTTTTCAGTAACCCCCGCCCGTCCTTTTCCCCGGACCCTTGCGGGAACCGGAAATTGGTGTTATCATGACCTTAACAGGGTTCATTCTTCCTGTGAAAGTAACGGAACAAGGATTTAGGGAGGAACAAATTATGAACGCATATCTGGCCAGTGTTTTGGAAAACGTTCGGACAAAGCACGGCAACGAGCCGGAGTTCGTGCAGACCGTAGAGGAGGTTTTCTCCTCCATCGAGCCGGTCATCGAAAAGCACCCTGAGTATGAGAAGGTAGATCTGCTGAGCCGTATGGTGGAGCCCGAGCGTATGTTCACCTTCCGGGTGGTGTGGTGCGACGACAATGGCCAGTGGCATACCAACCGTGGCTGGCGCTGCCAGTTCAACAGCGCCATCGGCCCCTACAAGGGCGGTCTGCGGTTCCACCCCTCCGTCTACCCCGGCATCATCAAGTTCCTGGGCTTTGAGCAGATCTTCAAAAAACTCCCTGACTGGCCTTCCCATCGGCGGCGGCAAGGGCGGTACCGACTTTGACCCGGCGGGCAAGTCCGATGCAGAGATTATGCGTTTTTGCCAGAGCTATATGACGGCCCTGTACCGCCACATCGGCTCCGACACCGACATCCCCGCCGGTGACATCGGCGTGGGCGGCCGGGAGATCGGCTATCTCTTCGGCGAGTACCGCCGCCTGAAAGGCGCCTTTGAAAACGGCGTGCTCACCGGTAAGGGCTTCTCCTACGGCGGCAGCCGCATCCGCCCGGAGGCCACCGGCTACGGCGCGGTGTACTATCTGCAGGAGGTTCTCAAGCACGAGGGCGACACCATCGAAGGCAAGCGCATCGCCCTGTCCGGCTACGGCAACGTGGCTTTTGGGGCATCATGAAGAAGGCCGCCGAGCTGGGTGCCAAGGTCACTTATATGTCCGGCCCCGACGGCTATGTCCACGATCCCGACGGCATCAACACCGAGGAGAAGCTGAACTTCATTCTGGAGATGCGTGCCAAGGATCCCATGCACTGCAAGCCCTACGCCGACCACTTCGGCTGCGAGTTCGTGGCCGGTGCCAAGCACTGGGGCGCCACGGACGTGGATGTGAATATGCCCTCCGCCATGCAGAACGATGTCAACATGGACTCCGCCAAGAAGATCGCCGCCAGCGGCATCAAGTACTACATCGAAGTTGCCAACATGCCCACCACCAACGACGCTCTGAACTTCCTGCGGGCCCAGAAGCACATGATCGTGGCCCCCTGCCAAGGCCGTCAATGCCGGCGGCGTGGGCGTCTCCGCTCTGGAGATGGCACAGAACTCCGAGCGTCTGGTCTGGACCGCCGAGGAGGTGGATGCCCAGCTGCATAAGATGATGAAGACCATCCATCAGGTGTCTGCCGAGGCCGCTGAGGAATACGGCCTGGGCTATGACCTGGTGGCCGGCGCCAATATCGCCGGCTTCATGAAGGTGGCGGAAGCCATGATGGCGCAGGGCTGCTTCTAAGCCGTCCCTTCCCCCCTATTCACCAAAAAAACATCCCCGGTACAGCTCGGGGATGTTTTTTCTTTGATGCGGAAACCACCAGCCCTGCCGGCGAAGGTGCTCCTGAAAGCTTTCCTTCCATCGACGAGCAGCCAAGTGAGCCCATAAGCAGATGTCTTGATCGAGGAGTTTATGCAAGCAGATGCCTTAATAGGGGAATCCGTGTAAACAGAACACAAGTTTCCCGTTTACGGGTCGAAAATCGCAAGGAAATAAAATTCAGTGGTTTCTGCTCCATTGTCCCTTGATTGGTTCCGCCAGCAAAATTGCCCATTTCAGGGCAATCGAACCTCCGGAGTAATCGAGAAATATAGTTCTTCACAAGAAAACAGCTGTAAGGTAACTCTGCCTTACAGCTATTTTATTTTCTCACTTTTTCCCTTTTCCCCACTTACTCATAGGGCGGAATACCAGCGGCCAGACGGCTCCCGCCACCAGCACCAGCAGGAAGTACCGCACGCCGCCGGCCAACCCCTCATGGCCCAATAGCGCCAGCAGCGGAGCCTTCAAGCCGCTCTTGATGGCCAGCAGCAGCGCCATGCCCACCACTACCTTGATGACCTGCACCCACCAGACGGCCTGCGTCTCGAAGTGAATATACCGCCGATCCAGCAGCCAAGCCAACGTCATACCCGCCACAGCGCCCAGCATCTTCCATGCATTGCCGATGCCGCTGGCCAGATTCTCCGCATCCGTGTCCGCCGAAAATCCATAGGCCTCCACGAACACCACAAAGGCCCCGCTGACCACCAGCATGGCAGCCAGCACATAGCCCATGTATCGGGGCTTTTCCCTGCGCCCGCCGCATCAGGATACAGTCCCAGCACCAGCGCCGCCGCCAGTACCAGCGACACCCCCACGTCCGCCGGGGTGTGTACCCCCAGATACATCCGGGAAAAGGCGATGACCAGCGCCAGTGCCGTCAGTCCCAGCCGCACCCACCGGCGTCCGCCCCACCGGGCCATGCCGCCGAAGAGCCCTATGGCGTTCTGGGTATGGCCGCTGGGGAAGGAGTACCCGTGGCCTCCGCCCGTGCGCTCTCCACAATGGTAAAGTTGGGGTCCCGCACCCACGGCCTCGGCACCCGGCAGATCAGCTTCAGAAACTGGTTCAGCACCGTGCCGCAGAAAGCGATGGTCATCAGATAGTACCCTCCCATTTGCTGACGCACCAGAACACCACCACCGCCGCCACAATGAAGATCACCTCGCCGCCCAGTTGGGTCACGGCACTCATGACGCCGTTCCAAAAGGGCGTTCGAATTTTTTCCAGCGCATATAAAATGTCCACTTTTCCGTCTCCTTTTGTCCTGATCTCTGCCAGAAATTTCGTCCTATATCTGTCCTATATCAGTTGGAATTTTGTCCGGATCATTTGTCCTGATCCGAAAACTGCATTTTCTTCTTCCAAACGATCCTCCTCCGATTCTTTCTTCCGACAAGGCTACCGGGAAGGGCAGCGGCTGCCCTTCCTCAGCTGTCTGACTTTTCCGTCATTTCTTTCTCCGACAGCTGTTCCCCGATCGTCTGCTTTCCCAACCGCCCTCTTTTAGCGGTGGCCGCCGCAGCCGTGGGGCTCCTTCTCCGGGGCAGCGTAACTTTTCCCGTCACCGTCTCCGGCACGATCCTCACCACACGGGTGGCCGACATATACTTTCCATGTACTCGCTGAACCGGCCCATGCCCTTTGGGGTCATAGGCGGTACACAGCAGCAGCATGGCCTTCACCTGCTCCGCTTCATCGGTGACCACCTCCGCACGGCCATGAAGCACCGCCGAGGCATAGGCCATGGAGAACTCGTTGGGGATGGCCGCCGCATAGGAGACTGCCGACAGGCATACCGGCGGGTTTTTCGCCAGCAGCTCCCACTTCTCGCCGTGACCGGCGCAGTGGAAATACACCACATGGTACGCCTCATCCACCACCGGGGAGGGGATGGCGTAGGGCTTCCCACCTCATCCGTCAGAGACAGGGTGGCATAGGGAGCCTTCTGGAATACCTCCCAGGCAAAGGCGGCATCCCGCTCCCTGATCCTTTCGCAGCATTGCTTTTTCCTCCTTATCGGGCGGCCGGGCCAATTCTGTTTTACCCCCGCTCTCTTTGACCAGCAGCCAACCGGATATGCGGGGAAAATATCAGACATATTCAAGTGATATGGTCTATTCTATGGATGGTACCATGATTCCCATAGAAATGCAACAAACATTCTTGACTTTTCCCGGAGGTGAAATACCTGATGAATCATCGGACAAGCCCATGACACTGGATCACAGCTATTTCGAGGAAATGGAGGCCAAGATCCCCACGGAAAGGTCTCGCCCCGGTTCGCCCCCCCCCCACCGGCATACAATCTGCGGACGGCGCTGTACACCTGGCTCATCGCCCGCAGCCACGGCAGCACGTTCATCCTCCGCATCGAGGACACCGACCAGGGCCGCCTGGTGGAGGGTGCTGTGGACGTCATCTACCGCACCATGGCGGAGTGCGGCCTGACCCATGACGAGGGCCCCGACGTAGGCGGCCCCGTGGCCCCCTATATCCAGTCCCAGCGCCGGGACACCTACGGCAAGTACGCCAAGCTGCTGGTGGAAAAGGGCGGTGCCTACTACTGCTTCTGCGAAAAGACGGAGTCTGAGGAGGATTCCGGGGAATTTGACCGGGCGGACGATCCCTGCCGGGACCTGAGCCCTAGGAGGAGGTCCAGGCCCGGGTAGAGGCCGGCGAGCCCTACGTCATCCGCCAGCGTATCCCCGCCGGAACCACCACCTTCCACGACGCCATTTTCGGGCGACATCACCGTGGAGAACAAGACTCTGGACGATCAGGTGCTGCTCAAGCGGGACGGTCTGCCCACCTACAACTTTGCCAATGTGGTGGACGATCACCTCATGGGCATCACCCACGTGGTGCGGGGCAGCGAGTATCTCGCCTCCGCGCCTAAGTACAATCTGCTGTACGAGGCCTTCGGCTGGGAGGTCCCCACCTACGTCCACTGCTCTCCCGTCATGCGGGACCATCACAACAAGATGTCCAAGCGCCACGGCGATCCCTCCTATGAGGATCTGAAAGCGGAGGGCTACCTCACCGCCGCCATCCTGAACTATGTGGCCCTGCTGGGCTGGTCCCCCAAGGGGGAGTTGGCGGAGCAGGAGCTGTTCTCCCTTTCCGAACTGGTGGATGCCTTCGGCATCGCCGGTATCTCCAAGTCCCCCGCTATCTTCGACATCGGAGAAGCTGGACCTATTTCAACGCCACCTATCTGCGGGCCATGGAGCCGGCGGACTTTGCCCGGGCGGCAGAGCCCTATATCCGCCAGAGCGGTGAAAGATCCCCGCGCTTCGACACCGCCGCCATCGCCGCCCTGCTCCAGGCCCGGTGTGAGCGGCTCACTGGACATCCCGGAGAAGGTGGACTTCTTCGATGCCCTGCCTGACTATCCCGTGGACTGTTCACCAACAAGAAGTCCAAGACCGACCCGCGAAGTGGCCCGGGCCATGCTGGAGGCCGCCATCCCCGCCCTGGAGGGGCTGACGGACCTGGACCGACGGAGGGCATCCACGACGCCCTCATCGCTCTGGCGGAGAAGCTGGCGGTGAAGAACGCCACGCTGATGTGGCCGGTGCGCATCGCTGCCGCCGGCAAGTTGGTAACCCCGGCGGTGCCGTGGAAATCTGCCGCATTCTGGGCAAAGATGAGACGCTGCGCCGCCTGAACGCCGGTCTCGCCATGCTGGGGGCATGATGGACTGGCTGGAACAGCAGCGCACCCGGCTGCACGGATTTTACCGCACGGAGTACCGCTACTCCCTCCGCATCACCGCCATCGCCTTCGGCGCACTGATCCTGCTGGGCTTTGCCGTCAGCCTGCTGCTGCCGGATCTGGCAGACCAGCTGTTCCTGCAGTTCGCCCAGCAGATGGCGGGCTGGGAATCATGGACACCACCGGCCGGGTGGATGTGCTGGCGCTGTTCGGCAACAACGTCCGGGCGACGGTGTTCAGCATCGCCTACGGCTTTATCCCCTTTATCTATCTCCCGGCCCTGTCCATCGGCATCAACTCCCTGCTGCTGGGGTTTGCCGGGGTGTACGTCAACAACGGCATCTCCCTGCTGGCGTATTTTGCGGGCATCGTCCCCACGGCGTTTTCGAGTTGCCGGCCCTCATCCTGGCCCTCAGCAGGGCATCTATCTCTGCCGCAAGGTCACAGACTACGTCCGGCACAACAAAAGGGCGTTATGGGTCCCCGATGAAGGATCTGCTGCGCCTGTTCGTCATGCACATCATCCCCCTGCTGGTGGCAGCGGCGGTGATAGAGGCCTATGTGACACCGCAGCTTTTGAAGCTGCTGTAAAAACTTTAGTGCCGCAGCGTGCGGCGAAAGGAGCATCACATGAACGAGAAGAATGTACGAAGCATCCCGGAGCTTTTTTGGCAGCATGGTATTCAGCCAGGCTCAGATGCGACAGCGTCTGCCCCCGGGTCTATGACGCATGGCAGCAGTGCCTGATCCAAGGAACTTCTCTGGATCGCTCCATCGCCGACGAGATCGCCGCCGCCATGAAGGACTGGGCCATCGAAAAGGGCGCTACCCACTACACCCACTGGTTCCAGCCCATGACGGGCTATCACCGCTGAAAAGCACGATAGCTTCATCGCCCCAACGTCCCCGGCACCATTTTGATGGAGCTGTCCGGTAAGGAGCTGTCGCAGGGTGAGGCGGACGCCTCCAGCTTCCCCTCCGGCGGTCTGCGGGCCACCTTCGAGGCCCGTGGTTATACGGCGGGGATCCCACGTCCTATGCCTTCATCAAGGATCAGACCCTGTATATCCCCACCATCTTCTGCTCCTACGGCGGCGAGACGCTGGATAAAAACGCCTCTGCTGCGCTCTATGAAGCAGCTGGATACACAGGCCGTCCGCATCCTGCGGCTGTTCAGCAACACCACGGTGCAGCACGTTACCGCTCAGGTGGGGCCGGAGCAGGAGTACTTCCTCATCGACAAGGCCATGTATCGCCGCCGGGAGGATCTGATGCTCTGCGGCCGCACGCTATTCGGTGCCAAGCCCCCCAAGGGGCAGGAGCTGGACGACCACTACTATGGCGCCATCAAGCCCCGTGTGGCGGCCTTCATGCACGAACTGGATCAGGAGCTGTGGCAGGTGGGCGTGCTGGCCAAAACGGAGCATAATGAGGTAGCCCCGCCCAGCATGAGATCGCCCCGGTGTACTCCGACGCCAACAGCGCCTGCGACCACAATCAGCTGACCATGGAGTTTTTGAAGAAAGTGGCCGACCGCCACAATCTGGTTTGCCTGCTCCACGAAAAGCCCTTTGCCGGGGTCAACGGCAGCGGCAAGCACGATAACTGGTCCCTGGCCACCGACACCGGTGAGAATCTCCTAAAGCCCGGCAAGACCCCCAGCCAGAACGCCCAGTTCCTGCTGTTTTTGGCGGCGTTTATCAAGGGCGTGGATGAGTATCAGGACATTCTGCGCTGCTGCGTCTCCTACCCCGGCAACGACCTGCGTCTGGGCGGCAACGAGGCGCCCCCCGCCATTGTGTCTATCTTCCTTGGCGACGAGCTGACGGCTATCCTCCGCTCCATCATCGACGGCACGGCCTATGTGGACATCACCAAGAAGAAGCTGGAGATCGGCGTGGATACCCTGCCGGAGCTGCCGCAGGATACCACCGACCGCAACCGCACCTCCCCGCTGGCCTTTACCGGCAACAAGTTCGAGTTCCGGATGTTGGGCTCCTCCCAGTCCATCTCCGGTCCCAACATCGCGCTCAATACCATCATGGCCGACGAGCTGAAGCAGTTTGCCGACCGGCTGGAGAAGGCGGAGAGCTTCCATCAGGCCCTGCAGGAGCTGCTGCGGGATACCTTCCGGGATCACCAGCGCATTATCTTCGACGGTAACGGCTACGACGACGACTGGGTACAGGAGGCCAAGCGCCGGGGACTCAGCAATCTGCGGGACACCGTGGACTGTATGCCCGCCTACATCGACGAGAAGAATGTGGCGCTGTTTTCCCCGCTTCGGCATCCTGACGCCGGAGGAGATGCACGCCCGGTATGAGATCCATCTGGAGAATTATTGCAAGGTCACGGCCATTGAGGCCGCTACCCTGCGGGATATGACCCTGCGGGGCATCCTGCCCGCCGTCACCCGCTACACCGGCGATCTGGCCAAGGGCGTTGTGAGGAAGCGGCAGGCGGAGATGGCCACCTCCTGCCGGGTGGAGAGCTATCTGGTGGCGCAGCTGGACGCCCTCAGCGGCGACCTGCTGGATGCCTGCCAGGCTATGAGCCGGGCGCTGGAGGCCGCTCCCGCCGCCGATGCCGGCATCGACGCCGCCCGGTACTACCGGGATCAGGTGGCCTCCCGGCTGGAGGAGATGCGGGCATCATCGACCGCATGGAGCCGCTGGTGGGGGGGCCGACTCCTGGCCCTATCCCACCTATGCAGACATCCTGTTCTCCGTGTAATGATACCCGATACGAAAGAGAGTGTGTTCCGGACGGAACACACTCTCTTTTCGTCAACCGGCGGGGTGAGCCAGACGGCTGAGTAAACTAAACGGAGGGATCAATAGTCGGAGTTCAGCCACGGCTTCTGGCCGTAGTGAAGAAGCTGCGCCAGCTGCTGCCAAGGGCCGGTGACGGCGACGGCTCCCAGCCGCACCATGCCCTCCAATCCGCAGGAGGCCATCAGCAGGGATGCCAGATCCCCTGCCGGCACGTCACCGTTACCTCGGCGAGTGCTTCCTCCGGGAGGGCGGACCAGCGGCCGCCGTCGAAGCGCAGCACCGTGCGGCAGTCCCGGTGGGCCAGTTCATCACGGTAGCAGAAGGCCGCTGTCAGCGTCCCCCCTGCGGGAGGGTGCGATAGGCGGTGCCGGTCACGAAGGCCGCCGGGTCCAGAAGCTTGAACATGGTGCCTATGGCGGAGACGTTGGTTTGCAGGAAGCCGTAGTCGATGTAGTTGCCGGAGACGTCCTGCGGGTCCTCCAGCAGGTGGTGGAAGTCCTCCTCTCCGGTGCGGAGGAGCACCGTCTGGGCCAGATCCTCCTGCAGCTTCAGCGCTCCCAGCAGCGCCCGGAGGACAACGCCGTCGTCGTACACCAGCTCCTCCACCGACAGGCGGTTGCGGGTGTAGTTGGTGTCGCTGGCGCTCTCAAAGCGATAGGCTACATAGCCCCGCAGCGTCCCGTCGTCGGCGCAATAGCCGATGCGGCGCACCTGAACATCCGTGCGGGCGGCCCGAACCTCCTCCTCGAACTTCTCCACCATGCCGTGGTTTTGGGCGGCGAAGCGGCTGTGACAGGCCAGCACCCGGTCAAAGTCCTCCGGCTGCAGCAGGCGCAGATGGCGGCGGGCCTCCCCGTCGGGCTTGGGCAGCACGGCGGTGGGCAGATGGTACTCGTAGAGCTTCCCCGCAAAGCCATAGCCCATGCGGCGGTAAAAGGAGATCTGGAAGGGCAGCAGCAGCGTCAGCAGAAGCGCCGTGGCGGCGGGCGTAGTCCTCGAAGTAGCGGATCATCTCCAGCGCCGCCCCCCTGCTTTTTATGGAGGGGATGTACCTCCAGCGCCATCAGGCCGCAGGCCGTCTGCATCCGGCCGAAGCAGTTCATGGAAAAGAGGATCAGCTTCATGGTGGCAATGAGTACGTCCCCTTCAAACAGGCCCACCGTCTGCACCTGGCGGTCCTCCCGCAGCTCCAGACGGTGCTTCTCCCGGTAGTGCTCCCGGCACGCTTCGTCCAGCGTTTTATAGGCCGGGTAGGCGTTGAGGTAGATGTCCAGATAGGCCTCCAGATCCTGCTGGGTCAAGGGGCGGATGGTGCGGTTGGTGTGTTCCATGGCGGCGGGCTCCTTTCACATGATCAGATGAAGCTATTGTACCGTGTTTTTGCCGGTTCCGTCAACGACGGGTAAGAAAAAACCCATCCGCTCAGGCGGATAGGCTTTCAAGGGAAACCACTTTACAGGGACAGGCCCTTCGTCCACGCAGAGACCTCCTGTGCGGAGGCATGGCTGGACAGGCGCTTGCCCTCGTTCCAGCGGGTATCGGGGGCGCAGGAGGGTCGCAGGAGCTCCACGGTCTTGCCCATACCGCTGCCGCCAGAGGTGGCGAAGGGGATCACGGTCTTGCCGGAGAAGTCGGCGCTCTCCAGAAAGGTCTGGATGATGCGGGCGCCTGATACCACCAGATGGGAAAGCCCACGAACACCGTGTCATACCCCGCCAACCGAGGGGTCTCCACCATGGCCGGGCGGCTCTTGGGGTCGTTCATCTCCACGCTGCTGCGGCTTTTGGCGTTGTTCCAGTCCAGATCGGCTGCAGTGTAGGCCGTCTGGGGACGAATTTCGAAGAGATCGCCGCCGATGACACCCGCCAGCGTCTTGGCCAGACGGGCCGTTTCGCCGCTGGCAGAAAAATAGGCAACCAGAATTTTGCTCATGTGTATGCTCCTTTCAACATTTCTCCGGGATCGCTCCGGGCGGCGGGACATCCCGCTTTCCCCCATTGTATCAGCCGAGGGCGGCGGATGCAAGGCACTTTTCCCGGAAATGGGTGCTTATCGGACAGTGAAGCCCAGCCCCGTCAGCCAGTCCGCCACGTCGCTCCGGGCGGCGCTGCTGCCGAAAACGCTGGCCCTCCTGCCAGTTGCCGGTGCCGGCCAGCTGAGCCAGCGTCTCCCCGCTCTGGCCGAGGGCGGAGGAGGCGGAGGTACAGAAGGGGATCACAGTCTTCCCTGTGAAGTCATTTGCCTTCACAAATCCGTTGACAGGCCATGCGCTGCCGCCCCACCAGATGGGATAGCCCACAAACACCGTGTCGTATCGTTCCCAGCTCTCCACAGCGGTAGAGGTGAGGGCTACATCCTGCAGGGCGGGGTCAGCGTGCTCCCGGCAGACACGGCTCTCGCTGTTGTTGTAGTCCAGATCCGCCGCCTGATAGGGCTCCTGCGGTGTCAGCTCAAAGGTATCGGCTCCCAGTGTCTCGGCGATGTATCCCGCCACAGCCTTGGTGCTGCCGGTGGCGGAGAAATACACCACCAGCACCTTGGTCTGCTCCTCGGTGGGGTGCTATCCTGTGGGGTATCGGTGTCCTGCACCTCGTTCTGCGAGGCATCGCTGTCGGGCTGCTGCTTCTTTCCGCAGGCGGCCAGCGCCGGCAGCATCAGCAGAGCCAGCAGCAGGCAGCTCCATTTTTTCAGTTTACGCATCATTCTTCTCCTTTCACGCCAACGGCTTGCCGCTGAACACCGGAAAACCATTGTAATCTCCGTAATCCGTCAGGTGCTCCATGCTCCGCAGCGTCTCCATGTCCTCCGGGAGATGGCAAAGTCCACGGCGGCGTTGGAGCGCATATGGCCGGGGTCCGCCGTCTTGGGCAGGGCCACCGCTCCCAGCTGCAGGACATAGCGGATGCACAGCTGCGGCACGGAAACGCCGTATTTCTCCGCCATGGCGGTGATGGCCGGATTTTTCAGGGCCTCGCCGTGGGCGATGGGAGAATAGGCCTCCACCCGGATGTCCTGCTGGGTGCAGTAGTCCAGCAAGGGGCAGGTCCGTACCGGCGATGTGCAGCAGCAGCTGGTTCACTGCCGGACGCACCCGGCAGCCGGTCAGCAGGTTCTCCAGATCGTCCCGCAGAAAATTGGAGACGCCGATGACCCGCACCTTTCCCGCTGCCTGAGCATCCTCCAGCGCACGCCAGACGGCCCTGTTCTCCTGAAAATACCGCTTTTCGGCCCGGAACTCCCTCCACGGCTGGGGAGAGTGGATGAGCATCTGGTCCAGATACGTCAGGCCCATTTTCTCCAGCGTCTCGTCAATGGAGCGGGCGGCGTCCTCATAGGTCTTGTGCTCCGCCGCCACCTTACTGGCCACGAACAGCTCCTCCCGCTTCAGGCCGCAGGTGCGGATGCCCTCGCCCACGCCCCGCTCGTTGCCGTAGGCCTGGCCGTATCGATGAGGCGATAGCCCAGCTTCACCGCCGTGCGGACGGCCTGCGCCGCCTTGTTGTTATCAATGAACCATGTGCCAAGCCCCAGCTTGGGGATGGCTATACCGTTTGCCAGCGTATAGGTCTCCTGCAAAATCATTTGGCATCCTCCTCCGTCCAGATCCCCTTGGCCATGCGGAACACCGCCCACGCCTTGGGCCAGCCGCAATAAAAGGCCGCATGGGTGACGATCTCTGCGATCTCCTCACGGGTGATACCGTTTTTCTTAGCGCTGAGCAGGTGGTAGCGGAAGGATTCATCCGTCAAGCCCTGCGCCATCAGGGCCACCACCGTCACCAGCGAGCGGTCCCGCAGGGATAGCTTGTCTCTCGACTCCATACCTGACCGAACAGGACATCGTCATTGAGCTCTGCGAATTTCGGGGGCGAACTCCCCAGGGCGTCCCGCCCCGCCGTCTGTTTGACTGCCATATGGCTCTCCTCCCTTACAGTTTGCTGTATGCTTCGTCGCTGACCGGCTCCGAGAAGCGCAGCCTTGACAGCAGCGCTTCTGCGCTGTATGATGCTCTTAAAGCTTATCTATACTCTAAAACTGAAAGTACACTTTAAGTCAAGGGGTTTTGCAAAATTTTTTCGGAGGAATTGGAAGATGGTCTATACCGTGGGTGAAATGGCGAAGCTGCTGGATATCCCGGCATCCACGCTGCGCTACTATGACAAGGAGGGGCTGCTGCCCTTTGTGGAGCGCTCCTCCGGCGGAATCCGTCTGTTCCGGGAGTCGGACTTCGAGTGGCTGCAGGTCATCGGGTGCATGAAAAAGGCCGGTATGTCCATCCGTGACATCCGGCAATACATCCAGCTGGCCATGCAGGAGACGACACCATCGACACCCGGCTGCAGATGTTCCACCACCAGCGGCAGGTTCTACAGGAGCAGATCCGGGAGATGCAGCACACGCTGGAGGCGGTGGAATACAAGTGCTGGTTTTACGAGACGGCGCAGGCCGCCGGCACCACGGACGTCCCCATCCGCATGGCGGAGGAGGAGGTTCCCCAGCGCTTCCGGGCCATCCGGCGGGAGCTTCACGGCCAGGAGCCGGTGATGGACGATGCGCCGGCGTGAGATTTTCCCTCTTGACAAGTTCTTTACGGGATGGTATGATGTTCGTGGCAAGTGAACATCAAAAGCGATGACGAAGACGGAGCTGGCAGCACGTCGCATAGAGAGCCGGGGACGGTGGAAGCCCGGCGGACAGCGCCAGAACTCTTATCCCTTCCGAGCCGAGTCCCCCAACACATCTGTCAGTAGGAGACTCCGTGTAGGCTACGTAAGTGCATAGGGGCTTGATAGAGCCTGAAGTGGCAGGACGTTTTTCGTCGTGCAATTTGAGTGGTACCGCGGGTATTGTATAGCAAGACTCGTCTCAAAAGAAATTTGGGACGGGTCTTTTTTTGCAAATTTTTGGAAAATGAGGAGTATCGACATGAAACTGAGTAGAAACAAAATGCTGCTGGTGAGCTTTATGCTGTTTTCCCTGTTCTTCGGGGCGGGGAACCTGATCTTCCCGCCCTTTCTGGGGCAGAACGCCGGGAGCCACACCCCTGCCGGCCATGCTGGGCTTTCTGGCCACGGCGGTGGTGCTGCCGGTGCTGGGGGTGGTGGTCGTGGCCCGCTTTGACGGGCTGGACCGGCTGGGGCAGCAGGTGGGCAAGCGCTTCGCCATCGTCTTTACCCTGCTGATCTATCTCTCCATCGGGCCCGGTCTTGGCATCCCCCGTGCCGCCTCTGTTCCCTTTGAGATGGCGGTGGCCCCCTATTGCCGGAGGGCACCAATACCACCGTGTGGATGCTGGTGTACTCGCTGGCGTTCTTTCTGGTGGCCCTATGGCTGTGCATGACACCGGGAAAGCTGGTGAACCGCATCGGCCACTTCCTGACCCCCCAGTCTGCTGGTGCTGCTGGTGTTCCCTGTTCGTTTGCTTTCTGTTCCGGGGAGAGGTGAACGTGGCCCCGTCCCAGACGGCCTATGATGTTGCCCCCTTCCTGAAGGGCTTTTCCGAGGGCTACCAGACCATGGACACCATCGCCGCCCTGAACTTCCGGATTGGTCATTGCTACCACGCTGGGTTCCTTCGGCATGACGGAAAAGCGGGATCGGATGCGGCACACCGTTCTGGCAGGTATCTTCGCCGGAACCATTCTGGCGCTGGTGTATGCCATGCTGTCCTACATGGGGATGTGCGGCTCCGGAGTCTATGCCATTCAGGAAAACGGCGCATGGACCCTGCGGTGCATCGTCTACCAGCTGTTCGGTGCGCCGGGGCCGTGCTGCTGGCGGCCATCTTCACGCTGGCCTGTCTCACCACCTGCGTGGGGCTTATCAACTCCATCTCCCAGTATTTCTCCACCCTTTTCGAAAGCTCTCCTACCGCCAGTGGGTGCTGGTGATGACGGGCTTCTCCTTTTGGTGTGCAATCTGGGACTGAACGCCATCCTCAGCATCTCCATACCCATTCTCAACGCCATCTACCCCGTGGCCATTGTGCTGATCCTGCTGGGGCTGACCCACAGCCTGTGGGTCAAGAATCGTTGGGTCTACTCTCTGGTGGTGGCGGGCACCGGAACCGTCAGCGTCATCTATGCGTTGGATGCCGCACAGCTGTCGCTGGGCGCTGTGACGAACTTTGCCGGAAGCTGCCTGTACGATATGGGCTTCTGCTGGGTCAGTGTGGCGGCGGTGATGCTGGCAGTGAGCCTGCTGCTGGGTCTTGTGCGGCGGGAACGGGCGTAAGGGGCAGAAAAAAGCTTGCCCTTCTCCTCCAAGGCTGGTAGAATGAGACATATTCTCCACCGAAAGGAGTTTTTCTCATGAAACTGATGATCGCCTCCGACCTTCACGGCTCCGCCGCCACACCCGGCGGCTGCTGGAGCTCTATCGGGATACCGGCTGCCAGCGGCTGGTGCTGCTGGGAGACCTGCTGTACCACGGCCCACGAAACCCGCTGCCGGAGGGCTATGAGGCCGCCCGCCGTGGCCAAGCTGCTCAACGACATGGCGGATGAACTGCTGTGCGTCCGGGGCAACTGCGACGCCGAGGTGGACCAGATGGTTCTCCACTTCCCCATTCTCTCCGACTCCGCCCTGCTGGTGCTGGACGGCCTCACTATCCACGCCACCCATGGCCACATCCACGGGCCGGACACGCCACCGCCCCTGCGGCAGGGAGATATCCTGCTGTGCGGACACTTCCATGTGCCGGTGCGCCGGGACTGCGGCCGTTACACCTATCTGAATCCCGGCTCCGTAGCCCTGCCCAAGGAGAACAGCCCCACAGCTGCATGGTGCTGGAGGACGGACAGTTCACATGGCTGGACGTGGTGACGGGTCAGCCCTTCCAGCCCCGTGGATGACGGTGCCGCTTGACGCTGCATAAAAGAGGACTCTGAGCCGATGGCTCAGAGTCCTCTTTTTATGTCTTACTTTCTGGTTGGGCATTTTCCAGCCCTCGTGATCCGTATGGAGCAGGTGATGCGAACGGCCGCTGAGGGGGCACGCAGGTACTCCCGGTACAGGGTCTGGATCTCCGGATTCTCGTGGGAGAACCGCACCGGGGACTTCTTGTCGATGCTCCACAGAACGTTTTCCACGGGCCTCGGCCATCTCCGTGCCGTCGTGGATGGGCTGCCCGCCGCCACCGGAACAGCCGCCAGGACAGGCCATAACCTCCACGAAATCGTAGTGGACCCTTCCCTCCTCCAGATCGGTCATCAGCTGGCGGGCGTTGGAGAGGCCGCTGACTACCGCCACGGAGAGGTCGCCCACCTTCGGAATGGTGAAGGTTGCCTCCTTCCAACCCTTCACGCCACGGATGGCGCTGAAGGCATCAGGGTCGGGATTGGAGCCGGTGACCAGATAATAGGCGCTGCGGAGGGCGGCGTCCATCACACCGCCGGAGGCACGAAGATCACCGCCGCACCGGTACCGGTACCCAAGGGGCTGTCGAAGGGTGTCTCCTCCAAGGTGGCGGGGTTGATCTGCTCGCCCCGGAACATGCGCACGATCTCCCGGGTAGTCAGCACCACATCCACGTCGGGATCGTCGCAGGCGTCCGCATGGTGGGCAGGGCCCGCACTCCGCTTTTTTGCGGTGCAGGGCATGATGGACACCACGAAAAGATCGCTTGGGGTCCACACCGATCTTTTCGGGCAAAGTAGCTCTTGGCTACAGCGCCGAACATTTGCTGGGGACTCTTGGCCGTGGAGAGGTTGTTCGGTATAATCGCAGGAACTGGCTCTTCACAAACCGCACCCATCCAGGGGCAGCAGGAGGTGAACATGGGCCAGGTGTAGCGATCCCGATGGGTGAAGCGGTCGATAAACTCGGTGCCCCCCTCCATAATGGTCAGGTCTGCGGCAAAATCTGTATCAAACACATAGTCAAAGCCGATCTGCTTCAAGGCCGTAACCATGCGCTGCGGCCGTGGCAAATTTGGGATCAGGTGATAATACTCCGCCCAGGCAGCCCGAACGGCCGGGGCAATCTGCACCACGGTGATCTTATTGGGGTCGGCCAGAGCATCGAAACCTTGCCGGTGTCATCGTGCTCCTGCAGGCCACCCAACCGGGACAGTGGGCCACGCACTGTCCGCAGAAGGTGCAATCGGACTCCCCCAGGCGGCGGGTCTTCCCCACGCCGATGGTGGTGTGGGGGCCGGTGCCCATCAGGTCCCAGATGTTCATGCTCTGGATCTTGTCGCACACCTGGACGCAGCGCATACAGCGCACGCAGCGGTTCTCAATGCCACCACAGGGTTGGAGAAATCGTCCTCCGTCGTTTCAGATCCTTGATGTAGTGGTCACCCAGGAGGTTATAGTCGTTGGTAGCTTTGCAGCTTGCAATTGCCGCTGCGGGTACACTTGGTGCAGTGGGTGTCGTGCTGGCTGAGCAGCAGACGCATATTCACCCGCCGGGCCTCCCGGGCCCGGGGAGAATTGGTATGCACCACCATGCCCTCGGCCACCACGTTATCGCAGGAGGGTCAGGCGCTCCTGACCCTCCACCTCCACGATGCACAGGCGGCAGGCACCGATCTCGTTGACTCCCTTTGAGATAGCACATGGTGGGGATCTCGATGCGTGCGGTGCGGGCGGCCTCCAAATGGTAGTACCCTCCGGCACGGTAACGGTCCGATTGTCGATGGTCAATGTTACCATTTTCGTTTCGACCTCCTCTGAAAATTCCATAGCCGAAGTGGTCGCACCGCAGGCAGCGGCCTGCCTCGGCGCAGGCCCCCTCTTGGGTCAAGCCGCACTCGATATCCTCGAAGATCGTGCTTGCGCTCACAGGCCTCCCGCTCGGTGGTATCGATGCGCCCGTGGGGGGGCGAGTTGTTCAGCTTGGGGCTGGGGATCTCCACGTCCACGGTGATCTCGTGGCGGAAGCCCAGATGCTCGTCAATGTTGGCGGCGGCCACCTTGCCGGCGGCAATGGCGCGGATGGCAGTGGCAGGGGCCGGTAACGCAGTCGCCGCCGGCGAACACGCTGTCCATATCCCGCACCTGCCCCGACAGGCCCGCCACAAAGGCAGCCCCGCTGGATGGGGACGCCGGCCTGATCGAAGCCCTGGATCTCGACGCCCTGTCCGATGGCCACCACGATGACATCCGCCGGGATGCGGACCTCCTCCAGATGCCGCCTGTGCCGGGACGGGGACGCCCTGCCTTGTCCACCTCCCCGATGATCTGGGGCTGGACCCACAGGGCCTTGGCCACGCCGTCCTCGTCCGCCTCGATGCGGACCGGAGCGGCCAGCGTCAGCAGCTCGGCTCCCTCCGCCAGCGCACCGGTGATCTCGTCCGGCAACGCCGTCGCCATCCGCCTGACGGCGGCGATAGACGCAGGTGACCTTGTCGGCTCCCAAGTCGGATGGAGCTGCGGGTCACGTCCATGGCAACGTTGCCGCCGCCGATGACCGCCACCTGTTTGCCGGTGAAGTCCGGCATCTCGTTGTCGCCGATGGCACGCAGCATCTCCACGGCGGAGATGACGTTCTTACTGTTCTCGCCGGGGATGCCGGTCTTTTTATCCTGATGAGCGCCGATGGCGATGTAGATGCAGTCATACTCCTGCTCCAGCTTCTCCAGCCAGATATCCCGGCCCACGGTGACACCGGTATGTACCTCAATGCCAAGAGACAGAATGGACTCGATCTCGGCGTCCAGCTTCTCACGGGGGAAGCGGTAGCTGGGGATGCCGTAGCGCAGCATACCGCCCAGCTGCTCCCGCTCCTCGTACACCGTGACCCCGTGACCCATAAGGGCCAGGTAGTAGGCGCAGCTGAGACCGCTGGGGCCTCCGCCGATGACGGCCACCTTCTTGCCGGTGGCGGGGAGCGCACTCCGGCTGGGGTACCACCCCGGCGTGGTCCACGGCATAGCGCTTGAGCGCGCGGATATTCACCGCGTCGTCGATCATCTTTCGGCGGCAGCGAGCCTCGCAGGGATGCTCGCATATATAGGCGCAGGCAACGGGGAAGGGGTTATCCTTGCGGATCAGGCGCACGGCGTCGGCGCAGCGATCCTCACCTACCAGGGCCATGTAGCCGCCGGGAATATCCACGCCGGCGGGACACAGTGCCACACAGGGAACGGGATTTTGCAGGCCCGCCAGACAGCGGTTGTGCTTCACGTGCTCCTCATAATCATCCCGGAAGCCCTCCAGCCCGTCCACCACCAGGCGTGCCGCGTCCCGGCCGATGGCACAATCGGCGGTGTTGACGATGCTGCGGGCGGTCTTTTCAATGATGGCGATGGTCTCCATGGTAGCCTCGCCGTCCAGCACCTGATTGATCAGCAGCGTCAGCTGCCCCAGCCCGATCCGGCAGGGGACACATTTGCCTCAGGTCTGTGCATGGCACAGCTGCAGAAACGACAGGGACATATCCACCGGACACAGGCCCGGAGGGCTGGCGGCAATGCGCCGCTCCATATCCCGGTAAAGCCCTTCCACCACGGTCTGGGCCCGGCTGGGTGTCTTGATATCCAGTCTGCTCAAAGCAGGACACTCCTTTCGTCGGCACGGAGAATAGCGCCCCATTCTCCGGCGCATATGATTGAATTATGTTAAGAATGACATAATTCACAGCCAAAGTCAATGGGATAAAATCTTTTGTTGCAGTGAAAAATTATCATTAGTTTTCTGAAAAAGTCACGAAAGTGTATACAATTCCGCAAGAATTGTGAGATTTTTCCATGGAACATGGCTTTTTCACCTCATGGGGCCGGGCGTCCTGCCCTCCTGCGGCGATGTTTTTTGTGCAAAAATTTTCGTCCCACGCAGTCCCTCCCCTCTCCGGAGGGGCATCGGGCGACTTGACAGGGACAGTCCGGGGAATATAATTTGAATACTTATGGCCATTTGCGATACGGCTATTTCCTATTATAATATTTACGGAATGTGCAAAGGACAAGTGACATGAACTTTCGTTTGATACTGAACATCATGGGCTATACCCTCTGGGTGGAAGCCGGGTGCCTGCTGCTGCCGCTGCTGGTGTCCGTAGGCTATGGTGAGGCCTGCTGGGAGCCGTTTTGTGGACGCTGGGGCTGTGCAGCCTGTGCGGGCTGATCCTCACCCACATCCCGGCCCGGAAGAACCGTTTGCAGGGTCGGGACGGCTATATGGTGGTGGCCATGGCGTGGGTCGTGCTGTGCCTGTTCGGGGCGGTGCCTTACGTCCTCAGCGGGCTGTCCCCACTATGCGGATGCCCTGTTCGAGACGGCCTCTGGCCTCACCACCACCGGAGCCACCATCCTGACGGATGTGGAGGCCATGCCAAGGGGGATCCTCTTCTGGCGGGCGCTGACCCAGTGGATGGGCGGCATGGGTGTGCTGGTGCTGTTTCTGGCCCTGATGCCCTGGACGGGGCGGGGGCCGTACACCTGATGCGGGCCGAAAGCCCCGGCCCTATCAAGAGCAAGCTGCTGCCCCATGTCAACGACACCGCCAAGGTGCTCTATGGCATCTACATTGGTCTGACGACGGCGGAGATCGTGGCTCTGTGTCTGGCGGGCATGGACCTTTACGACGCCGTGGTCCCACTCCTTTGCCACCATCTCCACCGGTGGCTTCTCCACCCGCAACGCCAGCATCGCCGCCTTCGGCTCCCCGGCCATCACATGGATCGTGGCCATCTTCATGTTCCTGTCGGGCATCAACTTCTCTTTGATCTTCATCTCCTGCGGGGGACACATCCGGGAGGCGCTGCACAGCGAGGAGCTGCGGCTGTATACCCTGCTGACGTTGGGGTCCATCGGCCTTATCGCCGCCAGTCTCATGGTGCAGCAGAGCGTTCCGCTGGGTCGGGCGCTGAAGGATTCCGTCTTCAACGCCGTGTCCACCGTGACCACCACCGGCTTCGCCACGGCGGACTTTGCCCAGTGGCCGGTCTTTGGACAGATGCTGCTGGTGATCCTCATGTTCACCGGCGCCTGCGCCGGGAGTCTACCTCCGGCGGCATCAAGGTCTCCCGCATCCTGCTGCTGGGAAAGCTGCTGCACCGGGAGATCAAAAAGATCCCACCCCAAGCATATCTCCGTCATCACCGTGGACGGACAGCTGGTGGAGGACCGGGTGGTCTCCTCGGCGGCGGCCTACATGGTGGCGTATATGATCCTGCTGCTGGGTGGGGCCACCCTTCTGGCTTGGGACAATCTGGGCTTTACGGGTCCTTCACCGCCGTGCTGACGTGTCTCGGCAACGTGGGACCGGGGCTGGGCCGTCTGGGCCCGGCGGGGAATTTCAGCCCCTTCTCCGGGTTCAGCAAGGTGGTCATGTCGCTGCTGATGCTGCTGGGGCGGCTGGAGCTGATGCCCATTCTGGTGATGCTCTCCCACGGATGTGGCGGGAGCGGTAATAGCGCTGCCCGAAAATCCAAGGATCTTTCAAGCGCCGACCTTGGCAAGCAAAAAACAGCCTGCCGGTAACACCGGCAGGCTGTTTTCCGTTAAAAGACGGTTGATACGTTCTTACTTGGAGCGCAGGGCCTTGCGGATCAGGGGGCAATGGTCACGGCCAGCACGCCGCCGATGGCGGCAGTCACCAGCTGGGGCCAAGAGAAGCTGGCAGAGATCGCCGCCACCTGCTTTTCCGCCAGTCCCAGTGTAGGCAGCACCAGCTTCACGATCAGCAGCCACAGGGCCAGAAACTTGGTCACGGCTCCTACAGCCACGGCCAGATAGCTGCGTGCGGCGATCTTGTCACGGCTTGCCAGAAGGTGCAGGATCACCACCAGCACCATGTTGCCGACGGCCACCATGGGGACAATGGGCAGAAACGCCGGGCCGATGCCCAGCAGAAAAGCGAAGAAGGGACTCACCAGCGCCACCGTCAGGCCGCACCACAGGCCACCCACCAGCACCGATACCCCCAACACCAGATTCACGCAGGAGCCGGTGACGAACTGTCCCAAGGGCTTGGTGGCCCACTGCAGCGCCACCAGCAGGGCGATCATCACGGCGGTCTCCGTGATCCAGAGTGTTTTCTTGTTCATGGGTCTATACCTCCAGAAGTTTTTCCCTATTTTACCACACTATCGCTGGGCTTACGTTGCCCGTGCAACAAAGGAGCCGTCTATGCAGCCGGACATCCCTCTGTTACAACAAACCATTCTCTTCTCTGGCATCGAGGCGGAGGAGCTGCGGCATCTGCTGACGTGCCTTGGCGGCTCCGTACGCCGCTATGGCCGGGGGAGTTCCTCTGGCACGCCGGGGACACGGTCCTGCAGGCGGGCATCGTCCTGCAGGGGGCCGTGGACGCCGTACAGTACCGGGGAGGACGGGGCCATGCAGCTGGTGGCCCGCCACACCGCCGGGGGCGTGTTCGGGGAAATGCTCATGGCAGCAGGCGAGGCAAGCCCGGTATCGGTGCTCTCCCCGGAGGGGGCGGAGGTGCTGTTTTTGCCGCTGGAGCGGATCATGGGGGCTGTGAGCGCCACTGTGAGGGCCATGCCCGGCTGCGGATGAATCTGCTGCGGAATCGGCCCAGAAGTTCTGGCAGATGCGGCACCGGGTCACCTATCTCTCGAGCCAAGCCTGCGGCGGCGGGTGCTGCTGTATTTGCAAGACTGCCGCAGCCGTCAGGGATCCGACTGCTTTCGGCTCTCCCTGTCCCGTGAGGAGATGGCGGCGTATCTGGCGGTGAACCGCAGTGCCCTATCCCGTGAGCTGAGCAGGCTCCAGCAGGAGGGGCTCATCGAGTTCTACCGCAATTCCTTCCGGCTGCACTTTTCCCCGGAGCAGCTGTCGGTGACGGAAATGTAATGGATTTTTCGCCAGACGTCTGGTATACTTCTCCCCAACAAGGAGGGATGACGGATGGAAAAGCGATACTCCGGCCGCAGACGGCGGCACCTTCGGTGGCTGTGGCTGCTGATGATCCCGGTGCTGGCGGCGGGCTATACCCTGTGGCGCTTCGGACCGCAGCGGTCCTATACCGCCCGACAGCTGGGACTGACGGACCTGCAAAGCCCCAACGACGCCGACGGCGACGGCGTGGACGATTGGACGGATGTGGTGCTGGGCGCACGGGCCTACATCGCTGCCGCCCTGCTGGTGGATGGCGTATGCCGTATCGAGAACATCCCCCAGATCAGCGACGTGACCCTGTTCTTCTCTATTCTGGAGGAGCTGGGCGCAAAGGTGCGCGTGCTGAACCAGCACGCCATTGAGATCGACTGCCACGCCATCCACTCCACCCGCCCGTCCTACGATCTTGCCCGCCGCATCCGCGCCAGCTATTACCTGCTGGGTGCGCTGCTGGGCCGCTTCGGCCAGGCCACCGTGGCCATGCCCGGCGGCTGCAACTTCGGCGTCCGGCCCATCGACCAGCATATCAAGGGCTTCACCACCATGGGCGCTGAGGTGTCCGTGGAGGGCGGCTTTATCCACACCGCGGCCAGAAACGGCCGTCTGGTGGGTGCGCCGGTATATCTGGACGTGGTGAGCGTGGGGGCCACCATGAATATTATGATGGCCGCGGCACTGGCCGAGGGTACCACCACGATCGAAAACGCCGCCAAGGAGCCGCACATCGTGGACCTGGCCAACTTCCTGAACTCCATGGGCGCCGACATCCGGGGCGCCGGTACGGATACCATCAAGATCCGGGGCGTGAGCGGCTGTCCGGCGGCTCTTACGGCATTATTCCCGACCAAATCGAGGCGGGCACCTATATGGCCGCCGTGGCGGCCACCGGCGGCCAGCTGCTGCTGAAGAACATCATCCCCAAGCACATGGAGTGCATCAGCGCCAAGCTGATGGAGATGGGCGTATCCGTCACAGAAGATGACGACTCCCTGCTGGTGCGGCGCAGCGGTCCGCTGACAAAGACCAACGTCAAAACGCTGCCCTATCCCGGCTTCCCCACGGATATGCAGCCCCAGATCACCGCGGTGCTGGCGCTGGCGGAGGGGACAAGCCTGGTGACCGAGGGCGTATACGGTGCCAACCGCTTCAAGTATGTGGATGAACTGAAGCGCCTGGGCGCACACATCCAGGTGGACGGCAAGGTGGCGGTTGTAGAGGGCGTGAAGCAGCTGGTGGGTGCCCCCATTCAGGCCTGCGATCTTCGCGCCGGCGCAGCACTGGTCATTGCCGGTCTTGCGGCGCAGGGCACCACCGAGCTGAGCCACATCAACTATATCGAGCGCGGCTACGAGGATCTGGTGGGCAAGCTCCGCGCGGTGGGCGCGGATATCTCCCTGGTGGACGTGCCCGATGAGGCTGACACCGAGACCCACGCAGGATAACACGAAGCCATCCAGCGCCCGCTGCGAGAGGCCGCAGCCAACTGCGGCTTGCCGCGGCGGGTGTTTTCGTTCAGAGAGGACATAGACTATTGTTGACCGTACATATCTTAGCCAGTGGGTCTGAGGGAAACTGCCTGCTGGTCAGCGCGCCGGCGGGACCCACCTTCTGGTGGACGCCGGTATCTCCGCGCGGCGAATATGCGGCGCCCTGCAGGCGCTTGCCCTGTCCCCGGCGGATATCTCCGGCGTTTTGCTGACCCATGAGCACACGGACCACATTTGCGGCGTGGCGACGCTGACAAAGCAGCACCGTCTGCCGCTGTACGCCAGCCGTGGAACGGCGGAAGCCCTGTGCCGCAAGAGTTCCTGCGTGTCGGATGTACTGCGTGTCATTCCGAGGGCAGGCGCTTTCGACATCGGGAACGCCCGGATCACCGTATTCCCCACCAGCCATGACGCCACGGAGAGCATCGATTTTCGCGTGGACCACGGCAGGGCAAGCATCGGGATACTCACGGATACGGGCGTTGTCACGCCGGAGGCTGAGCAGACGCTGGCAGGCGTTGACCTCATGGTGCTGGAGAGCAACCACGACGAGGAATGGCTGCTCTCCGGGCCGTATCCCTATTACCTGAAGCAGCGTATTCTGGGTGCGCGGGGCCACCTGTCCAACGCCGCAGCCGGCGCGTTTGCCCGGCGGCTGGCAGAAGGTGGGACGCGGCAGTTCGTGCTGGCCCATCTGAGCAGGGAAAACAATACCCCGGAACGGGCACGGCAGACACTGGAACGGGCGTTGGCGGGGCTGGACGCCGCCGTGACCGTGGCGCCGCGGTCGGAGCTCAGCGGGCCGTACACGGCGGAGGTGTGCGTATGCAGCGAGTGACCATTCTGTGCGTAGGCAAGCTGAAGGAAAAGTTCTACATCGACGCGGCGGCGGAGTACGTCAAGCGCCTGCAGCGATCCTGCAAGCTGGACATCGTGGAGCTGCCGGAATACCGCCTGCCGGAGGAGCCCTCCCCGGCGGAGATACAGAAGGCCCTGGCAGGCCGAGGGAGTGGCCATCCGGGAGCGTCTGCCCCAAGGGCGGCGCGGTGGTGGCCCTGTGCATCGAGGGTAAGCCCTGCTCCAGCGAGGAGCTGAGCCGTCGGATGGCGGATTTCGGCGTAGCAGGTCAAAACGCAGCTGACCTTCCTCATCGGCGGCAGCGTGGGACTCAGCGAGGACTGAAAAAGCTGGCCGACTGGCGGCTGTCCATGTCCCCCCATGACCTTCCCCATCATCTTGCCCGGGTGATGCTGCTGGAGCAGATCTATCGGGCGTATCAAATCTCCGCCGGGAACAAAATATACAAATGAAACACTTCCCTTTTAAGAAAATTCGGATATACAAGGACATATATAAAGGAGGCCTATCCATGGAACTGAGTTACGGGGTATCGTATCCCCGCTTGGCCCACTGACGAAAACGGTGAGCGGGAGCAGGCAGTCCTGCTTGCCCACACCTTCGATTCCCCTGCCGACGCAGACGTGACCATCTCCCTGCTGACGGCTTACGGGATCCCATGTTTCAAATACTACGACAAGGAGGGCGGCGCCGGAAAGGTCATCAACGGCTTTTCCGGCTTCGGCGTGGGCCTGTACGTCCCGGCCTCCATGGCGGAGGACGCCCAGAATCCTGCTGGCCTCCATGCCCATGCCCAACGAGGCAGGCGAGAAACCCTGAAAGGAGCATCCATCATGTCTTATATGCAGGAATATGAAAAGTGGCTGGCATCCCCTGCCCTGAGCGAGCAGGAGCACGCCGAGCTGGAGAGCATCCGGGACGAGAAGGAGATCCGAGCCGGTTCTATGGCCCGCTGGAATTCGGTACCGCCGGTCTGCGTGGCACCATGAAGGTCGGCCTGCACCAGATGAACGTACACGTCATCCGCTGGGCCACACAGGGCTTTGCCGACGTTATCGCCGCCGAGGGCGACGAGGCCAAACAAAAAGGTGTTGCCATCTGCATGGACTGCCGTGAACCACTCATGGAGTTCGCCCGCGCCGCCGCTGAGGTCTGCGCCGCCAATGGCATCCGGGTACGCATTTTCGAGTCCCTGCGGCCCACCCCGGAACTGAGCTTCGCCGTCCGGTACTACGGCTGCCAGGCAGGTATCAACGTGACCGCCAGCCACAACCCCAAGGAGTACAACGGTTACAAGGTCTACTGGGCCGACGGTGCGCAGCTGCCGCCCCAGCACGCCGCCGCCATCGCCGCCCGTCTGGAGCAGATCGACATCTTCACCGGCATCCGCCGGATGGAGTTTGACGACGCGGTGAAGGCCGGGCTCATCGAGATCATGGGGCGAGGAGACAGACGAACGGTTCATGTCCCACGTCATGGCTATGATCAATGACCGTGCCTCCATGTCGCCCAGGTAGCCGACAGCTTCAATATGGTGGTATACCCCCTTCCACGGCTGCGGCTGGAAGCTGGTGCCGGAGGCCCTGCGCGGCCTGGGTGTGAAGAACCTGTACTGCGTAGAGCAGCAGATGGTGCTGGATGGCTCCTTCCCCACGGTGGTCTCCCCCAATCCGGAGAATCCGGAGGGCTTCTATCTGGCCATCCAGCTGGCGGACAAGGTAGGCGCGACTTCATCCTGGGCACCGACCCGGACAGCGACCGTGTGGGCATTATGGTCCGCGGCGCGGACGGCAAGTTCATCGCCGTCACCGGCAACCAGACCGGTGTGCTGCTGCTGGATTACCTGATCGGCGCCATGCGCCGGGCGGGTAAGATGCCGGAAAATCCCTACTTCCTCAAGACCATCGTCACCACCGAGATGGCCCGCAAGGTGGCCGAGAGCAATGGCGTCACCTGCTGCGACCATCGCCGGGGTAGATCATGAGCTAAAGAGCCTATATGCGCACTATGTCCGGGACTTACATCCGACGGCAGCGTCATCGACTGCCGCACCGGTGAAAAAAGACTGCTATGGAACTCTCCGGCAGCAATGTGCTGCGGTATGAGCTGGCGTCGACGGCACCGCCATTCTGGTGCGGCCCTCCCGGCACGGAGCCTAAGATCAAGGTCTACATTCTCACCATCGGCAAGGATGAGGCGGAGCGGGACGAGAATCTGGCCAGTACAGCCAGTGGGTCGCCACGCTGACAAAGTAACAGGAACGATAAAAAGAGGCGGTACGGCTATGTCCCCCCTCACAGGGGTAACAAGTGATTCCTGGGATACCCCGACAGGTCATCGTGTTTACGATGCCTGTCGGGGTTCTCTGGGTCCTGGGTTTCCGGTGCTTCCATCGTTTCTTCCACATCCTGCTGACCGCTGCCGACATAGCCAATGCCGTTGTAGTAGATCTCCACGGTCTGGGGAGCGTGTTTAGACCACTTTACCTCTTTTTCGTGAACCACGATCTTCTCAATAAACAGCCGCAGCAGCTCCGGCGTCAGCTCCGTGATATCTGCGTACCGCTTCGCCTTATCAAGGAAGCTGTCCGTCCCGCTCACCGTTTCCCGCAGATGCTGGATCTCACTTTTCTGTGGAATACCGGTGGCGTTTCCCGCCCCACAAGGGGTGTTCTCCCAGTCCAGCGGGCAAGGGATGCCAGCAGGTGTGAAAGAAGGCTGCACGGGGCCCGACTTTGCCAAAAAAGTAATATCGGGTTCGGTGAATTCACCGAACCCGATATTTTATGCTTTGCACGGAAGAAATACTTTAGAATGCGAGGCATCGTTTTTTGAGAACGGGTTTTGCAACATTGTCAAACCCGTTTTTCGGCGGCTGCCGCTTGTGACAAGATCGTCTGAAGCGCTTTAGGGCAGTCCGCTGTGATCGGGTTTGGCAATATGGCCGAACCCGGTTTTTCGCACTCACTTTCCGGCAATGCTGCCGAGAAGTTCCCGCCCGCAGGCGGCATGGGGGACTGGGGATTTCCCCAGCAAGCGCGTTTGTCATACAAATGCTATGCTTGCGCCAGCGAAAGCAAACCCGGTATGGGAGTTTTTCATTTTACACCGACAGATAATTCATCAGAAATTGCAATAAGCCTGTAGGATAGATTGTTTTGAAACTGCAATAAGCCGGAGAGCAGTTTGCTGACTTTACAAAAAGCTGATGGGATCAAGGCAGACAATCAATTACTGAGCTTCTAACTTGCTCACATCCAAAATCCTGTAGCGGCTGCGGCCAACGTGCTCCAAGATACCTCTATCGCAGAAAGAACGAAGCGTCCGCAGCAGATGCCGTTGACTGGTTTCCAGCACATCAGCGCAAAGTCTGGTGTTGTAGCCGAAGTAACCATCTTTTTGCTCCCGCAGAATAAACTGAGCTAATCTGGTTGGCAGCTGTTCATAGTGAATGAAATTTTTCCTGATATGCTCTGCCAGATACGAGCAGGCGTAGTTGAGAAACTTTGTATCTTGGTGAAGCGCCTCCCCGTATAGATCCACGGAAAGACTCAGACACAGGCAGGGGGGTCAGCGTTTCAATGGTGTTAATGGCAGGCTTATTCCAAAGAGCAGAAGTAAGTCCTAAAATGTTAGGGACTCTGATACTGCAGCTCGCAGTGCAGTTTTCCGCTTTTAGAAACGCTGGAGGCTATGAGTGCCCCATCCGCCAACAGCTGGATCTCCGGATAGACCTCACCGCTGTGGCACAGGGTTTCTCCTGCCTCACAACGCAGCAGGACAGAGCATTCCTCCAGATCAAGCGAGAAATACTCTTGAAAATGGTGTTTTTCTATCAGTGTGCGCTTCAGCGCAGGATCGTTCAACTGGATCATAGCAAACATTCCTTTAGAAGGTGCAAAAGTAATCGTTTTCTTCTTGTGCAGCCATATTTCTTAGTAACAGTAAAGATAACATAGGTTTATAAAAAAGTAAAGGGATGACAAAATATTATCTCTGGAGAAACAAAAATTGGACATTTGTCCTTGAGGAAAAAACAAAATTTTGGGAAGTCCTTTTGTTTTGCACGGCCGCATCAAAAATTCCGGGAAACCGCAAAAAAGTTCGGCGAAAAGAACGTGACATATGTCATTTATTTTAGCCGTCAAAGAACTATGATAGCAAAAATTAATTTTAAGTTTAGTGTTGCAAAGCGGTAAAGTGTCAAAGCGTTTGAAACCTCAAGTGCGAGGCTGAAATGCATTGATTCCGTTTAGAAGCGGAAATGTACAGAGGAAAGGTGGGTATCAACCATGTCAACACAGGTACAATTCAAGGATTACAGCATGGGTTTTAAGGACGATGACGGAAAGGTCTACAACCTGATCGACCATCTGAATATGCAGTTGGACGAAGGAAAGGCTTTGGGAATCGTAGGCGAATCCGGCTGCGGCAAAAGCATGACCAGCCTTTCTCTGATGCGGCTTCTGCCGGCTGCGGCCTCTGTACAGGGAGGAGAGATCCTGCTCAATGGAGAGGATCTGCTGAAAAGTCTGAGCCGGAGATGGAAAAGATCCGGGAAAGCAGATCGCAATGATCTTTCAGGAGCCAATGACAGCGCTGAATCCAGTCATGACGATCGGCAAGCAGATCGGCGAATGTCTGAAGCTGCACCATCCGGAAATGAAGGAAGATGAGATTCGGAAACAGGTCTGTGAGGCGCTGAATGATGTGGGCATTGCCAATCCAGAGACCCAGATCGATCAATATCCGCATGAATTTTCCGGCGGTATGCGCCAGCGGGTAATGATCGCCATGGCCATTATCAACCATCCCGCCATACTGATCGCCGACGAACCGACCACCGCATTGGATGTAACGATCCAGGCGCAGATCCTGGATATCATGCGCCGCCTGAAGGGATCCTCCGGCAGTCTGATGCTGATTACGCACAATCTGGGGATCGTGGCAGAGATCTGCGAGGAGGTGGTGGTGATGTATGCGGGACGTGCCATTGAGCGTGGCACACTGAAAGCGATTTTGACAACCCGCTGCATCCCTACACTCAGGGACTGATGGCCTCCGTACCTACTATGCGCAGTGAAAAGAAGCCGCTCTACACCATACCCGGCACTGTGCCTACTGTGTATGATTTTAAGGAAGGGTGTCGGTTTGCGGATCGCTGCCAACACTGCACGGAGGAGTGCCGCACCAAAATTCCACCGGTAAAGCGGGTGGGAGAAGACCATATCGTTCAATGCTGGATGAACTTTGAAGGGGAGGAACCGTACCATGAGTGAAAAAAAGGAAACCCCATTTTGAAAGCAGAACATCTGACTAAGATGTTCCCTGTGAAAAAGCGAAAGCTGATTGAAAACAGAGATACGTACACGCCGCAGAGGATGTCAGTTTCGAAGTCTATCCCGGCGAGGTGCTGGGAATCGTGGGAGAATCCGGTTCCGGTAAGTCCACGTTGGCCCGAACGATCCTTGCGCTGACGCCTTCCACCTCCGGTCAGGTGTTTTATCAGGGAGAGGACATTACGGACTTCAAGGTACCTGCCGGCGAAAAGCGTCGCCTGCGCAGCGAAATACAGATGATCTTTCAGGATCCCTACGCCAGCCTGAACCCAAAAATCAAGATCGGCAATGCGATCGCCGAGCCAATGCTGCTTCACGGTCAGGCATCCAGTTATGCTGAGGCAAAGGAAAAGATCCAGCACCTGCTGGAAGTCGGGGGGCTGCAGCCTGCGGTGTTCGACCGATATCCCCATGAGTTCTCAGGCGGTCAGCGGCAGCGTATCGGCATCGTCCGGGCCTTGGCGGTGAATCCAAAGCTGATTTTTTGCGATGAGTCCGTTTCCGCACTGGATGTTTCCGTACAGGCGCAGATTTTGAACCTGTTTCAAAGTCTGAAGGAGCAGTTTCATCTGACTTATGTGTTCATTGGCCACGATTTGGCGGTGGTTCGCTATATCAGCGACCGGGTCATGGTGATGTACTTGGGCAAGGTCATGGAGATCGCCCTGTACAGTGAACTGACGGGAGACAATATCCACCATATACCCGGGCTCTGCTTTCCGCTGTACCGGGCCCAGCATCTCGCTCCACAAGGAGCGGATCCTGCTGGAGGGAGATATTCCCAGCGCGGTAGATCCTCCGGCAGGCTGCCGATTCTGCCAACGCTGCTTCATGGCAAAGCCCATTTGTTTCGAGCAGGAGCCGGACATGAAAAACGGTGGGGCCTGATCACTGCGTGCGCTGTCACTTTGCAAAGGAGGGGTTGATCGATGGTTCGTTATCTTCTGAAACGTCTCGGGCGGGGTATTCTGACGATCCTGCTCTCCGTGACGCTGGTATTCTTTATTGTCCGCGCTATGCCCCTCCAATCCCGTAGATCTGATGGTCAGTCCCCAGATGTCCGAGGAGGCGCAGCAGCAGGCGCTGATCGAGGAGTTCGGTCTGGACCAGTCGAAGCTGACCCAGTACGGCCTCTATATGAAGGAATTGCTTCATGGCAACCTGGGAAGCAGCTTTGCCAAGCGAATTCCGGTTTCAGTATATTGCGGAAAAAGCTGCCTTGGACGCTGCTGCTTTTGGCGGCAGTCATGCTGATCGTCATTCTGATTGGCATCAGCGTGGGCTTGTACGCAGCAGCCCACAAAGGAAAATTTTCGGACCGGGTCATCAGCGTGCTGGTGACGATGGGAATATCTGTGTTCATTCCATTTATGGCGTTCCTACTGTTGTACATTTTTTCCTTTAAGCTGAAGCTGTTGCCTACCGGCGGCGCGTATACGCCGCCCAAGGGCACCGGCTGGTCTTATTACGGCGACGTTGCCAAGCATCTGATCCTTCCCGCCATCGCCCTGTCCATCACCAACCTTGCCAATGCGGTGCTGTATACCCGCAACAGCATGATCGATGTGCTGCATGAGGGACTATATTCGCACCGCTTACGCCAAGGGAAATAACAAGGGGCGTGTACTTCGTGTCCATGCGCTGAAAAACGCACTGATCCCCCACTGTGACGGTCATCGGTATGCAGATCCAGATTCATGGTAGGCGGCGCCACGGTAACGGAAACGGTATTCTCCTGGCCGGGCATCGGCCGGATGGTCTATGACGCTGTGAATGCACTGGATTACCCGGTGCTTCAGGTGCGTTTCTTGTGATGGCGGTAGCCGTGGTAATCATGAGCTTTCTCACTGACCTTGTGGTCGCTTGGCTGGATCCCCGAATCAAGCTAGGAGGTTGATTATGAAAGAACGAAAAGGCTTCCTCTATTATTTTGTACGTAATCGCAACGGTATGATCGGTATGATCGGCGTCTTGCTGATCCTGCTGATCGGTCTGGTGGGGCCGATGCTGATCGCCAAACCAGATGGCTACACGCAGGATATTCTTCAGGCTCCCAGCGCTCTGCACTGGCTGGGGACCGACAACATTGGTCTGGATATTTTTTGCAGAACTGGTCTGGGGTGCTCGCACCTCGCTGTACGTTTCCGTTATGGCTATGCTCATTGCCGGCGTGATCGGCATACCGGTGGGCCTGCTGTGCGGCTATAACACCGGCTGGCTCCGGGAAGTGATCGACGGCTTCATTGACATCTTTATGACGCTGCCCATGCTGCCGCTGATGATTATTATTGCGGCGGTAATGGGAACCTCTATTACCAACGTGGCGATTATCTTAGGTATCTTCTCCTGGCCGCAGTTGGCCCGTGTAACGAAGAACAGCACCATGAAGATCCGGGAAATGCAGTATATTGAGGCCTGCACCTGTCTGGGACTCTCCAAGCCCCGGATCCTCTTCAAACACATACTCATCAACGCTACCGGCCCGGTGTTCGTCAATATGACACTGGTGATGGCCTCCGCCGTGTTGACGGAAGCCAGCCTGAGTTTTCTTGGCTTGGGTGATCCGACCACTTGGAGCTGGGGGACCATGCTCAAGCGGGCGTGGGGACAGAACGCCGTGATCAGCTCCCCAATCCCTGGTGGTGGTGGCTGCTGCCCAGCTTGTGCATCGTCGTGTATGTGGTTTGCTTCAATTTGCTGGGAACGGCCATCAATGACAGTCTCAGCCCTAAATCCAGAGAGTGATTAGAAAGGAGTAGAAACGTATGTATGATTATCTGATTAAAAACGGCTTGGGTGGATGGCTCCGGAAAGCCTGCTGTTAAAGCGGATGTTGCGGTAAAGGGTGACAAGGTAGCCCGTATTGCCCCCTGATATTCAGGAGCCTGCTGCCGAGGTATACGATGCCGCCGGCAAATACGTGATTCCCGGCCTTATCGACCCCCATGTTCACGAGGAATGGTATTGCTTTGACGATGGGCGCTATGAGTCCTATATCCGTCAGGGCGTGACCACGCTGGTGAACGGCAATTGCACCCACAGCATTACACCCGACATAAAAAGGAAGTATTGGACTATTATCTGGGAAACGGCCTTTGTGGGACTGAAGCAGTATCAGCGCTATCTGCGGGACTGGCCCGACTGGCATGATTTTTGAGGGGTATGCTCAGGCCGTGGAACAGGTGGGAACCAACTGCAACTTTGTCACCCTGTTGGGCCACGGCAGTATCCGCCAGTATGTGATGCATGGTGCCTATAACCGGGCGCCGGACGAGCTGGAGCAGGCACAAATCGAAAATATCATCCGCCACAACATGGATCAGGGCGCCTGGGGTATTTCCTTCGGTCTGGACTATGTCCCCAGCCGGTATGCCTCTATGGAGGAACTGTGCAATGTAGTCAGTCAGATCAAACGATATGACGCAGTTTCCGCAGCCATCTCCCCGCCACCAGATCGGTATTCCCGAGTCTACTGCGGAATTCTGCGAGGTGGGCCGCCGCACCGGTGCCAAGATCCAGATCTCCCATCTGGCTTCCGCTGTGCCCGAGGCATATGACATTGCTCTGAAAGCCATCGAAGAAGACGGCGTTCGTGCCCGGATCGATGTGATTCCCAGCAGTGTGGGACACTGCACCGGCAAGGAGCGGATGCTGCTGTTCACCATGGCCCTCAGTGACGAGCTGTTCAGTCAGGGCATTGAGGGGTGTTAAGAGGGCGCTGCATACGCCTGAGGGTCGGGCAATGATCAAGAAGGACAACTATACCTTTGCCGGTCCTAAGGACAAGGTCTATATCGTCAACTCCGATGATCCCATCTGGAAAACCGATCTGTCCGGGATATCGCGCAGGAGCGGGGCATCGACGAGGATGACTGCATGCTGGATCTGCTGGGGGATGAGAAGAACTATGTGTTCTGGCTCAACGCACCCGCCGCCAATGTGCCCAGCAACTTCATCGACCACTGTGAATCCATCGTGAAGAATCCCTATGTTTCCGTAGGCAGCGACACCATCATGGGAGATCCCGCGGATCCTTACGATTGGTACGAGATCCGACGCCGGGGCGGGTTCGCCATCTTCGCCCAGATGTATGTGGGCAAGGGCGTTCCCTATGAAGAGGTTGTCCGCAGAAATACCAGCATGGTGGCCGATCACTTCGGCATCTATAAGCGTGGCCGCCTGGTGGAAGGCAATTACGCCGACATCGCCGTGATCGATCTGCCCAACTACCGGTATCCGGAGATGGATCAGATGCAGTACAAAACACCGCAGATGAATGCCACCGGCTGCGATCTGGTGCTATGCAACGGCAAGGTCGAACTGAAAGACGGTGACCTGCTGAGAACCTACGCAGGTCGTGTCCTTCGGAAAAAATGCCCAGGGCTGAGTGTCAGCCCAATCAATTTCAAACGTTGCAGTGAAGCTGTGATGAAATATTACTGGAGGTAACAATATGAAAAAATTTCTTGCACTCGTGCTGTCTCTCTGCCTGGTGCTTTCCCTGGCAGCCTGCGGCGGGAAAGCCGGCGGATGATGACACTGCCGAAGGTTCCAAGACCGGCGGCACCATACAGGTGGGCCTGAACAGTGCTCCCGTGAGCATGAATATCTGGTGCCAGAATGACCTGAATTCTGCAACCATCATGAATCCTGGTCTGCCCCAACCTCGTTACCATTGATGATGACGGCAACAAGTATGACTATTTGACTGAGTCCTCCGAGTCCAACGAGGACTGCACCGTCTGGACCATCAAGCTGAAGGAACTCTGGAATGATGGTACCCCCCGTCACTTCTGCGGATCTGCTGTTCACCGCCAAGTACGGTGTAGAGCATCACATTGGCTTCTTCGACAGCTACTATGGTCTGGTGGATTTTGAAAAGTCCTCCTGCCCGGATGAGCGCACCGTGGAATTTGCTCTGACTTCCGGAAACGTGAACTTCTGGAAGGGCGCCGGCAACTGGATACCCGTGATGCGTGAGAGCGAGTGGTCCTCTGTGGAAGAGCCCACTACCTATTCTTACTCCGGCGCTGGTTACGGTCCCTACTATGTTTCCGAGTGGGTGGACGGCGAGTATGTCACTCTGAAGCGCAATCCCTATTTCACTCAGGCCAATGACGGTGCCGGAGCCTGCATTGATGAAGTGGTATTCCGCGTGTACACCGACGAGAATGCTATGGTGCTGGCCTTGCAGAACGGCGAGGTCGATGTCTGTGCCAACTTCCTCAGCGCATCTTCTATTTCTCAGCTGCAGAGCAACTCCAACTATCAGATCGAATCTGTTGGCTCCCTTGGTTATACGCTCCTCACCTTCTCTCAGTCCAACGAACTGCTGCAGGATGTGAACGTTCGTAAAGGCTCTGGCCGCCAGCTGCGACCGTGAGGCTCTGGTAAGCGTGGCCATGTCCGGCGCTGCAACACCGATGTACACGCCTATCAGCCCCGTTTACAGTGACTTTACCGCTTCCAACATCCGTCAGCCTGAGTTTGATACCGCTGCCGCCGCCTCCATTTTGGAGAACGCCGGTTATGTGGATACCAACGGCGACGGCATCCGTGAAAGCGCCGATGGCAAGCCTCTGAGCTTCACCATTACCTACAAGGGCACGCTGGCCAATGTGGACGGCGTCATGTCCATTCTGTCCTCTGACTTTGCCAAGGCCGGCGTGGAATTGAAGCTGCAGCCTGTGGACGCCGCAACTTTCTCCGCCAACGTGACTCAGGGCCACAAGTATGACATCAGCTACAGCAGCTGGGGAACCATCGACGATGTGGATACCACCCTGCTGACGATCTTCGGCATCGGCCAGACTCTGAACTTCATGGAGTTCAACAGTCAGGAGCAGGAGGATCTGCTCAATGCCATGCAGAGCGAAACCGACTACAACAAGCGTGTGGAGCTGCTGAACCAATGGCAGTCGTGGTTTGTGGAGAACCTGCCCTGCTGCCACCTGTTCGTGCCCAACAACACCTATGCCGCTGACACCACCAACTTCACCGGCTGGCACCTGTCCCCCGGCAATAGCGCGTTCCTGGCCTGCGCCAACTTTGTCAACGTCCATGCGAAATAAAGCACCCCTGCTGATTCGTATGTAATGGTTTACGCGATGAGGGGGGGCTCCTGCGGAGCCCCCTCTTTTCAAAAAGATTATGAAGAAAGGTGTTTGAACTGATGAACTTTGTACAAAAACCTGCTTATAAGGGGTTATAAGGCTTATGAATATCTGGAAGAGGGTAAGGACTATCCAAAGATCGAATGGGCACAGTGGGACTGGGCCGGACGCCATGTTGTAGAGCTGGAGCCGGATCAGGAAGCCATGGTGCAGGAGATCCTGAAGAAGCATCCTTTACATCAGCCTTCACGATCACCCTACATTTTACCCAAAGGATATGTCCAGCATTGACCACATTTATGATTCCATGCGGCAGGGCCGCGCTGTCTGCGGTTATGAAGCACTGTCCTATTCCAATATTGACTGCATCTTCGACAATATGATGGACGGTGTAAATATCATCTCCAGTCCCGGCGGCTGGAAGTGGATCGACATTATTCATGATCTGGGAATGCGGCTGTGCGACCTTGCTCATCAGGATTTTCTGATCCAGTGCAAGACGGTTGATGACATTTTTGCTGCCAAGAAGGCTGGCAAGATCGCCTGGGTGCCTTGCATTGAGGGCGCAGCTCCCATTGAAAATGAAGTGGATCGCATCGATATCCTCTACGGTCTGGGCGTCCGTCAGTTGGGCGTGACCTATTCTGAGAGCAACGCTTTGGGTAATGGCATGAAGGAGGATCACGACGGTGGCTTGACCATGTTCGGCAAGCAGTGCGTGGAGCGGATGAACAAGGTGGGTATGCTTATTGATGTGTCCCACTGCGGCCAGCAAACAGCCTATGACGCGGTCATGTATTCCAAGAAACCCATTATCATGAGCCACGTGGGCGCCAAGGGCGTATGGGGACATTAAGCGTATGGCCGGCGACGATCTCATTAAAGCCATCGGTTCCAAGGGCGGCGTGGTCGGTATTGAATCTGCCCCCCACAACCATGTCCAAAACCAAGATGACCCATGATCTGGACAGCGTCATGGAGCACTTCGAGTATGTGAAAAACCTGGTGGGCATCGATCACGTGGGCTTTGGCGTGGACTGCCTCTACGGCGACCACGTGGGCGTCCATCACGCCTTTGCCGCCGCCCTGTCTACAGCGGAAACTGCGAATACCTCTTATGAGGAGGTCCCCTTCGTCTGGGGCCTGGAGAATCCCACAGAAGCCAGCTGGAACATCATCCGCTGGCTGGTGAAGCACGATACTCCGACAAGGACATCGGCAAGGTCATCGGCGGCAACGCCATCCGGGTCCTGCGGGAAGTCTGGGCCTGACCGTTCTGCTGAACAGGAGCAAATTGTATGGAATTTCAACTGAAGAAAGGGTATCGCCCCTATGAGGCGTATCAGTATCTTGAGCCGGGAAGGGATTTTAAGGTCATTGACTGGGCGGACTGGGACTGGGCCGGCCGAAACATCCTGCCCCTGAATCCGGAAGAAGAGATCCGGTGCAGGGAACTGCTGGAAGGACGCCCTACATCAGCCTCCACGACCACCCGGATTTCACCACCCGGGATATGTCCACCTGTGAACCGTTGTTTGACGCCATGCGGACTGGCCGGGATCGCTGCGGATATGAGGCGCTGGCCTATTCCAACATCGACTGTATCTTCGATAATATGATGGACGGCACCAACATTATTTCCAGTCCTAACGGTTTGGAAGTGGATCGACATCATTCATGATCTGGGGATGCGGCTGTGTGACCTGGCCCATCAGGATTTTATTGTCCATTGTAAAACCGTGGACGATATCTTTGCCGCAAAAAAAGAGGGCAAGATCGCCATGGTGTTTGGATCGAGGGAGCTGCTCCCATTGAAAACGAGGTGGACCGCATTGACATCCTGTATGGATTGGGCGTCCGCCAACTGGGCGTGACTTATTCCGAGAGCAATGCATTGGGGAGCGGCTGCAAGGGAGGACCACGACGGCGGGCTGACCATGTTCGGCAAGCAATGTGTGGAGCGAATGAACAAAGTGGGTATGCTTATTGATGTGTCCCACTGCGGTTCTCAGACCGCTTATGACGCGGTGGTCCATTCCACCAAGCCCATTATTATGAGCCATACCGGAGCGAAGGGTGTTTGGAACACAAAGCGCCTTGCAAGCGACGAATTGATTCAGGCCATTGCTGCCAAAGGCGGTGTGGTCGGTATCGAGGCTGCCCCACACACCACCATGTCAAAGACCCGTATGACCCACGATATTGACAGTTACATGGAGCACTTCGAATATGTAAAGAATCTGGTGGGCATCGACCATGTGGGATTCGGCGTGGACTGTATGTACGGTGACCACGTGGGTCTGCATCACGCTTTTTGCCGCAGCCCTGTCTACCGGGGATACTTCCAAAACCACGGTGCCTTATCAGGAGGTTCCCTTTGTGAAGTATCTGGAAAATCCGACTGAGGCAAGCTGGAATATTCCCAGATGGCTCATCAAACACGGTTATACGGATGAGGAAATCATCAAGGTGCTGGGCGGCAATGCCATCCGGGTGCTGCAGGAAGTCTGGTCCTAATTAAAAACAGAAAGGAAACCATGCAATGGAGTACAAATGAAGCCTGCCTATAAAGGCTACAAAGCATATGAGTATCTGGAGGAGGGAAAGGATTTCCCCAAATTTGAGTGGGCCGACTGGGACTGGGCCGGACGCCATGTTGTAGAGCTGGAACCGGAGCAGGAGGCTCGTGTTGCGGAGCTGCTGGCAAAATATCCCTATGTCAGCGTCCATGATCATCCGACTCTGTTCCCCGAAGGACGTTACCAGCAAGCAGAATATCGACAATGTGATGCGTAACGGCCGGGAGATGACCGCTTATGAAGCACTGGCCTATTCAAATATCGACTGCGTATTCGATAACCAGCTGGACGGTGTGAATATCATCTCCAGTCCCGGCGGCTGGAAGTGGATCGACATCATTCACGATCTGGGTATGCGGCTGTGCGATCTGGCTCATCAGGATTTTATTGTCCATTGTAAGACCGTGGATGACATTTTTTGCCGCCAAGAAGGCCGGAAAGATCGCCATGGTATTTGTGGTGGAGGGAGCCGCTCTATTGAAAACGAGGTAGACCGCATCGATATCCTCTACGGCTTGGGCGTCCGCCAGCTGGGTGTGACCTATTCCGAAAAGCAATGCGCTGGGCAACGGCTGCAAGGAGGTCCATGACGGTGGCCTGACCATGTTCGGCAAAGCAGTGCGTAGAGCGAATGAACAAGGTGGGTATGCTCATTGACGTATCCCACTGCGGCCCTCAGACTGCTTATGATGCAATCACCTATTCCAAGAAGCCGATCATTATGAGCCATGTGGGGGCAAAAGGCGTGTGGAACACCAAGCGGATGGCCAGCGATGAGATGATTCAGGCCGTTGCTGCCAAGGGCGGCGTGGTCGGCATTGAGGCCGCTCCCCACCACTATGTCCAAGACCAAGATGACCCACGATCTGGACAGCTTTATGGAGCACTTTGAATATGTGAAAACATGGTGGGCATCGACCATGTGGGCTTTGGCGTGGATTGCCTGTACGGTGATCACGTGGGCGTGCATCATGCCTTTGCACAGGCACTGTCCATCGCCGCCACCTCCAAGACCGGTGCGGAGTATGAAGAGGTCCCTTATGTGAAGTATCTGGAGAACCCCACCGAATCCAGCTGGAACATTATCCGCTGGCTGGTAAAGCACAACTACAGCGATGAGGATATTGCCAAGGTCATCGGCGGTAACGCCATCCGGGTGCTGCAGGAAGTCTGGGCCTGATGCGAAAACGGATGCAGGCAGCAGACTGTTTTTAGAAATATCCGAGTCGATCATTTCCCACGTTGACCGCTGTTCGTGTGTCTACCATAAGGAATCGAAATTGATAAAATGCTAACCTGAAAGCTGCAAGTCCTTTGATTGATCAAATCGGCGGCAATATACCTAATCAGGTATATTGCCGCCGATTTATATTGCTCTGAACGCAATTCATGTTGTCCTTGTGCGTGGATAACTTATGCCGCACCGTCTCTTTTTCTTGTAACGGAAGCCTTCCTTATCCCGGTCACAGGGCTGTGGGCGGGAGTCCAGCAGTTCACGGGCGCAGGAGCGGACCGTCTCCTTTCGTCGTAGGGGATCTTCTTCCCCCTGCACCAGCTGGTAGCCCTCCGGCCCTTGCCGCATAGCAGCAGCATATCGCCGGGACACAGCTGCTCCAGCGCATAGCGCACCCTCCCGGCGGTCCACAATCCCACATGGGGGCAGCTGCCGGGGCCGAAGCAGGTGGCAATGTCCGTGACCTCCCGCCGGGTCGTCCCGATCCGGGTCGTCGGTGGTAATAATGGCCAAAGCGGCCCCGCCCTGCCTCCCCAGCTGGTGGCGGCGCTCTGGTGCGGCCGCCGGTGCCGAACACGGCGATGATGCGAGCCGGATCGTAGCTGCGGGCCGTTTGCAGCAGTGCGTTCATGCTGATGGGTTATGGGCAAAATCAGCACCACGGTACATCCCGGCATCACCGGCAGCACCTCGAACCCGGCCCGGCACCGTCACAGCTGAGGGCCTCCGCCAACTCGCAGGTGCGGTCCGTATAACGCCCACCAGCGCCACCACCGCCAGAGCGTTGTAGACGTTGTACTCCCCGGCATCCAATGTGGTAGGTGGTGCCGGCCGCCGTGAACTCCATACCGAACAGGTCCCCGGCCTTCAGGATGTTCACTCTCTCCGCCCGGAGATCCGCCGGACGGTGAATGGCATAGGTGCTCTTTTCGCAGGGACTGCCCGCCATCATACTCCGCCTCCGGGTCGTCGGCGTTGAAGATGCCGTGGCGGCACTGGGCGAACAGCCGCTTCTTGCTGTCCGGTAGTGGGCATAGTCCGGATGCTCCTCGGTGCCGATGTGGTCCGGGGAGAGGTTGGTGAACACCGCCGTATCGAAGGTGATGCCGTCCACCCGGTGGCGGGCCAGCGCCTGAGAGGAGACCTCCATCACCACATACCGGACGCCCTCGTCCCGCATGGCCCGAAACAGCCGCATCAGCTCGTAGCTCTCCGGTGTGGTATTGCTGGTTCCACGTGCTTCCCGGCGTAGGCGGCCCCGTTGGAGCCGATGACGCCGCAGGCCAGGCCCATGCGGTTCATGACAGAGCAGGCCGTCTCCGCCACGGTGGTCTTGCCCTTGGTGCCGGTGACGCCGATGATGGTCACATCCCGCTGGGGAAAGCCGAAAAACGTCGCCGAGATCTGCGCCAGCGCTGACGGGCATCCGATACCCGCACCACGTCCGCATCTCCGGCACGTCAGCGTCCCCTCGCTGACGAAACAGCGGCAGCCCTGTGCATAGGCCGCCGGCGCAAGTCCTCTCCCGTTGGAACGGGCGCCCCGCAGACAGAAAAACAGGCTCCCGGTCTGCGCCTTCCGGGAGTCGTAGGTCAGTGCCGTGATCTCCTCTTCTCCGCAGCCGCCGGATAGTAACTGCACGCCGGAGCGCTCCAGCAGGTCCTTTATCTTCATGGGAAGGTCCCCCCTTTATACAAGATAGCGGCAGGACAAGACATCCCGCCGCCTATATTATACTCTAATAATTGTGCCGGATGCAACCTCTCCGGCGCAGAAAATCCGCCTTAGCGCCAGACCTCGCCGAAGAACAGCGCCACCGTGCCGGGGCCCACATGTGCCACCGGTGACCGCTCATATCACACCGACAGGGATCTCACCGGTCTGACCGGCATCCCGCAGCAGCCTGCAGCCGCAGCGCCCCGTCCGGACAGTCGGCATGGGCGATACCTACCGTCGGGTGCCGTCCACGTACTCCTTTGTACAGCTCCGCCAGCGTCTCCATGGCCTTCAGCTGACCACGAACCTTGCTGTGCTGGATGATGTGGCCCTCGGATCGGACTGAAGGATGGGCTTGATCTTCAGCAGAGAGCCCGCTACCTGCGCCGCAGCGCTGATGCGGCCGCCCCGGCGCAGATACTTCAGGTCGTCCACCACCTGAAGAACTGGCGCATCCGCCCGCAATTTTTCCTCGGCCTGCCGGATGATCTCATCTGCCGTACAGCCCTTCTCCAGCATTTTGGCTGCCTCCAGCGCCACGAGGCCCTCTCCCAACGAAGCGCCGCAGGTATTCAGTACCAGATCATGCGGTCAGGATACTCGCCCCGGCAGCTCCTCCGCCATGAGCTCGGCGCTCCAGCAGGTGCCGCTGATGCCGCCGGAGATGGCAATATACAGCACGTCGTCCCCGTCCTTGAGGGCGCTCTCCATGGTGTCCCGGATCAGGGGCCGGGCTCACCAGTGAGGTCTTGACCTCGGCCCCTTCCGCATGGCCTCGTAGTAGTCGTGGCCCACCAACTCCGTGGGTTGGCCATCCAGCAGATACGTCAGAGGCATAGCGGTGATGTGATACTGCTCCAGCAGATGGGGCGGGATGTTGGCCGCCGTATCGGTGAAAATTCTCAGCATAGCTTTCTCCTTCTTATATTCGCACCCCGCAGCCAGTCCGCCAGTGTGTCGAACAGCCGCTCGTAGCCGGGCATGGTCAAATGGATACCGTCTGCGGCGATGAGCCGCATCAGCCTGTGGTCGTTGAGGAACTCCTCCCGCACCGGGATCAGGGGCAGGCCCTCGGCATAGGCCAGTTGGGTCACCGCATCGGAGTACATCTCCTGATGCCGGTAGATCATCTGCACGTCCCCAGCCAGTCCATGATCCGCTCCTTCCGCAGTCCGTCCCGGCAGATGAAGGCCAGATACCGTGCGGCGTCAATGGGCGGCAGGGTCATAAGCACCGGCTGGATGCCTCTCTCCCGCAGCATGGTCACCGTGTGGCGGAGCTTCTCCCGAAAGGCAGGCAGCTCCGTCCGGGGACGATGATCCCCCGCCGGGTCGGCATCGATGGCTGCCCAGTCGTAGTCACTGTCGTTGCCGCCGTAGGGCCACCAGTGCATAGTCAGCCTCCAGCCCCCGGTTCAGATCGTGCTGCACCAGCGACTCGCCCTTGGAGATGGTAGCCCCCATTTTGGAGCGGTTCACCACCTGCGTCTGGCGCTCCGGATAACGTTGCAATACCTCGTCGTAGTGGAAATGGTAATGATACCCCTCGTCCGGCATGGTGGCCTTCAGCAAGGAGTCACCATAAATATACACCTGCTTGGGCATAATAGCAAGCCCCTATCTTCTGTTTTTCCTAATATAGCATATTAGATTTCGAAAGTCAACAGGTCAACTGCTATTTACCCTTGCAAAAAACAAGTTTTTCTGATATTATATAGTAGTTATATCAAGGCTGTTAAGAAAAACAGCCGACTTCCACGCTTGCCGGTGCGCCGGCGCCTGCACAGGAGGTTCGCCATGTCATACGATAAGGAACTCATCATTCATAAGCTGGAGCGCTGGGACCGGTTCATCACCAATTACCATCTGCCGGACTGGGATTCCATCCCCGATCTGGGACTCTACATGGATCAGGTGGTGGTGCTGCTGGTGCAGTATCTCAGCTTCATCCCGTCCATCCCCGGCGGCAAGGGAGAGCTTCGTCACCTCCTCCGCCATCAACAACTATGTGCGCCTGAAGATCATGCCTGCTCCGGTGAAGCGGAAGTACTACCGGGTACACATCGCCTACCTCATTATGATCCTCACCATGAAGCAGAGCATCAGCATCAGCGACGTGCAGAAAATTTTGCCCGCCGACAGCAGCGAGGACTGCGTGCGGTCGGTATACGAGGCCTACTCCGAAAAATTCCGGCAGCTGGCCCTGTTCTTCAACCAGCAGGTCCAAAGCGCCGCCACCGACATCCGCACCCCCCTCCGGGAACGAGGAGGGGGGCCGTGGGCGGCTGGTCATCGAGTGCGGACTCATCGCCGGGTTCTCCAAAATTCTGGCGGAGAAGCTGATCCGCCTGTGCGACGCCGATACGGGAGGCCGTTCTGGCCGCCGAGCAGCCCCATGGTAACGCCGTCTGTCCCGCCCGCCGCCTGACGGAGGCGGATGCAGCGCAGGTCTGTGCGCTGATGCAGGGGCAATCCCCTGTTCTACCGGTATCACCCGCCGCAGCCCACGCCGGAGAGCATCCGGACCGATATGACCGCCCTGCCGCCGGGAAAAGCTATGGAGGATAAGTGGTTCGTGGGCTTTTACGACGGGGACTGCCTGATTGCCGTGATGGATCTGATCTTGAACTATCCGCCGCCGACACTGCCTTCATTGGCCTGTTCATGACGGCTCATGACCGTCAGGGCTGCGGACTGGGCAGCCGCATCCTCCGGGACTGCATGGCCCGGCTGTCTGCCGCCGGGTATCACCGGCTGCGACTGGCGGTGGATGAGGGCAATCCTCAGAGCCTGGCCTTCTGGACCAAGAACGGCTTCACCCTCACCGGTGAGGTCCACCCCAATGATTTTTCCGCCTATCTCCCTATGGAACGCAGCATTTGAGGCAGCAAGCCCCCGGCCAAGGCCGGAGGGGCTTTTTCTTCATTTTTCCTTTATTGCAGCATCTGCCCCCACCACGCAGCGGCCGTCGGACCAGACAGCGGTGATGTTGTGGCGGTGGAGCATATATGGCCCGCTCGAACCGCTCCCGCACCGTCAGGGGATGGCTGGCCTCCGTGAAGTCACCGTCATCCACCACGATGGCGTGGAGCCGATTGCCTGGGGCGAAGCCGTCCCCGTCCCCGAAATAACGGTGGCCTGAGCTGGTAGCCAGATAGTAGGCCTCCGGCACCGTCAGGAAGATCCTCGGACCAGTCGGTCTCGATGCGCTTGATCTTGGAGGCCCGGATGCTCATGGTAGCCACCTTATACATAGGCAGGCAGGCGCCGCCGGCAATGTCGGATCCCAGCGTCACCCAGATGCCCTGCTGGAGCATCTCCCGCACCGGCGACACGCCGCTGCACAGATTGATGTTGGAACCGGCGCAGTGAGCCACCACCACCCCGGCCCGGCGCATGGCGTCGCACTCCCCTTCCGGTCGGAGTGTACACAGTGGGCCATGATGGTGTGTTCCTTCCACAGGCCGTACTTATCATGGGCTTGACATTGGTCTCCCAGTACAGATTCCTCCGGGCAGGCCGTTGCGGTCCATGTTGACCTTGCCCACATAGCCGGTGACGCCGGCGCTCCTGCTCCAGCCGTCGTCCATGAGGACGAGGGTAGCGTCGGTGTGGAGGGAAGAGAACATACAGACGCGGGTAGTGCCGTTGGTGATCAGGTCGGTAGCCAGCCGGCGGTAGACGCGGCGGGCATAGTCCAGGTCGGCGAACCGCGCCTCCGTGGGGAACGTGTAGGTGTTGAGCCAGTCCAGCAGCGGCAGGTCCATGCCCATGCCCAGCATGGGGTACTGGGGAGCGTGGAGGTGCATATC
>VOFB01000223.1_pt1 | contig 50000 bp, 54 predicted proteins | sample 5384141 | NCBI WGS metagenome assembly VOFB01 (sample SAMN12384721, study PRJNA508395) | human gut metagenome | isolation source: healthy gut A | host: Homo sapiens | reverse complement strand
CTATCTATATATGATTTCGATGATGTACTAGTATTATTATATACTGTTTTCTGCGTTTATGTAAAGTAATTCACTGGATTTAATGTCATATAGTATATACAAACAAATGTCATCTGTCAAACAAAAAATGCTTGCCAAATCATAACTTATTGTCTATAATAAACAGTAAGAGAAGACGAAGCGTATTTAATCTATTTTACTACCTATTCTATGCAAATATCTTTGCAGACGTTTCTTATTTTTCAAACCAGTTTTTCACAGCAATCATTCATTGCACCCTACCCAAAAGACACACAGCATATTTGCTTTCGTCTTCTCTGCCAAGTACAAAACAGCCGTGCCGGAACATAATATATCACAGGCAGAAATGCCGCAAGCACCGCAGGGAATTCTCCGTCAGGCCGTAAAGAAAGGAAGTGAGTATGCATAAAGGATAACCAAAGATTAAATCAGCAGAAGCTGTGTGAGGAATTGCAGCAGTACCGAAAGGCCGGCATCCGTCTTCTTCTGAATGGAAAACCCAGCAGTCCCGAGGAGATAGCTAAAGCCTGCACAGTGGGCGAAAGAAAGGCTTATATGCGGGATTACATTCAGGATGACTCAGATGAACTCTGGGGCATTGGGTTTGACCTGGTTAAGGATCTCGACAATCAAAAGAAAAAAGGATGAAAGGTCCCTCACAGTCATCCAAAAATAGAAGCACAGGAAATAAAAAATGTCGAATTTAGTCATCAGGAACCGGGAAAGTATGATATAATGTTCGCAGAGCGTCAGTCTTCTTTCTGCTGCAGTATAAATATTTAAAGGGTTGGAGGTACAATGAATGAAGAAAAAAAGTCGTACCGGTTCTGGCGGCTGTGGTCCTGATCGTGATTGTAGTGGCAATCGGTATCATTAGCAAGATTGTAGAAAAGTATACACCCAGCGATGAGGTGATGAATTCCTCCGAGTATTTTGGAGTTTCCGGTGAGAATGAGCTGGCCTTGATCCTTCAGGATCAGCTGGTTGAGTATAAAGGATTTCTGGACAATGGAAATCCCTACCTGGACTACCAGGTGGTAAAGGAGTACCTTAATGACCGCTTCTATTGGGACGCGGACGCGAACCTGATGGTCTACACCACCCCAACGGATATTATCAATATTCCCGCAGGCGGAAAGGCTTATACGGTTTCCGGAAACAATCAGAGCGCGGAGTATGATATTGTAAAGGTGGATGGAAACGAGGCGTATATCGCCGCTGCCTTTGTGCAACAGTACACCAACATGGAGTACCAGGCGTACAGCAATCCGGGTCATCTTCTGATCACTTACAAATGGGGAGAACAAACCTACGCTAATGTGAAAAAAGCGGACAGCGTCCGGTATCAGGGCGGGATCAAAAGTCCCATACTGACGGAGGCTGCGAAGGGCGATAAAGTCACTGTGCTGGAACAGATGGAGGATTGGTCAAAGGTTCTCACCAAGGATGGATACATAGGCTATCTCCCGAACAAAAAGCTGGATGAAACATACAAAGAACATCAGCCGGGAGTTTGAAGAGCCAGTGTATACCAGCATGAAGAAAGATTACAAGATCAATATGGTATGGCACCAGACCACCAGCGAAGAGTCCAACTACAATCTGTTGTATGATATTGCAAACATGAAGGGAGTCAACACCATCTCCCCCACCTGGTTCTCTATTTCCAGCAACGACGGAGATATCACGTCCCCTGGCCAGCGAGGAATATGTCACAAACGCCCACGCTCAGGGGCTGGAGGTCTGGGCATTGGTGGACAATTTCAGCGAAGAGATTGACACCACAAAGGTGCTCTCATCCACAGCTTCCAGGGAAAAGCTCTCCAATCAGCTGATTGCAGCAGCAGTGCAGTACAGCTTGGACGGCATAAATGTGGACTTTGAGGCCATTCCTGAGGACGCCGGGGACGGATACATCCAGTTCATCCGTGAACTGTCTGTTAAGTGCAGAAAGAACGGAATCGTGCTCTCTGTGGATGATCCTGTACCTATGCCCTTCACTGACCACTATGACAGGGCCGAGCAGGGTGTTGTGGCAGATTATGTGATCATCATGGGATATGACGAGCATTATGTGGGCTCTGAGGAGGCGGGATCTGTGGCGTCCCTTCCCTTTGTAAGACAGGGAATCGAGGATACGATCGCAGAGGTACCGGCTGAGAAGGTCATCAATGGAGTTCCCTTCTATACCAGGCTTTGGCTTACGGACAGCAAGGGGGAAATCACCAGCGAGGCGATCGGCATGGACACGGCTGATCAGTGGCTTACAGACAATGGAGTGACTGCCAACTGGAGTGAGGGAAACCTCTCAGGACTATGCAGAGCTGGAAACCTCAGATGGAGGAAAGTACCAGATCTGGCTGGAGAATGAAAAATCTCTGGAGGAAAAGGCAAAGCTGGTAAAAGAGTACAATCTTGGCGGGATCGCAGCGTGGAAGCTGGGATTCGAACGGTCGAGTATATGGGATGTCCTGTATAAATATGTAAGCTAATGTGTTTTCACGATCACTAAAACTTTCAGGGGGAGCTGCCGTTTTTGGCGGCTCCCCTTTAGTTAGGGCAAAGCTTTGGTGAGGAAGGGAAGAAAACGAAAAAAGTACAAGAAAAAGGCCTGAATGAGCTCTATCCATCATATACTTCAACAACAGGGATTTTGGAGTGGATGTATGTTCCGGAAAATAAAGATAGAAACAGTTCTGGGAGTGCTGATGATCGCAGCCATGCTCCTTCTGGCTGCAAAGGGAGGGAAACAGGCAGTGCCCACAGAGGCGGGGGCAGAAAAGCTCACCGTGGCTGTGGATGCTGGACACGGGGGAGATGATCCCGGAAAGATAGGGAAAAATGGAGCTCTGGAAAAAGATATCAACCTTTCCATTGCCAAAAAGCTGCAGAAATGTCTGGAGAAGTCAGGCATAAGAGCTGTGATGATCCGAGAGGACGAAAAGGGCCTGTACGACAGTAGTGCTCCCAACAAAAAGCAGGATGATATGCGTAAGCGCTGTGAAAAAATCGATTCGTCAAACCCCGTATTCACAGTGAGTGTACATCAGAACAGCTATACCTCAGAATCTGTCCACGGCCCCAGGTGTTTTACTACACCCATTCCATGCGGAAGGGCAGGAGGCAGCTAAGGCCATTCAGGATGCCATGAATGAAATGCTGCAGGTGGACCGGCCGCGGGAGATTAAGGGAATGAGACGTATTATCTACTGAAAAAGACCAAGAGTCCTACTATTATTGTGGAGTGTGGGTTTTTGTCTAATAATGCGGAAGCGGCGAAACTGGTGACGGAGGAGTATCAGGAACAGGTGGCGGAGGCGATCTGTGCTGGGGTTTTGAAGTGTCTGGAGAAATAGATGTAGAATAGGCCTTTCTTTTTGGAAATATTGGCTGGCGGTTACGAAAAAGAAGTAATTGGCAAGAAGCAAGGAAAACGATATAATAAAAATAATAAAGAGGCAAAGGAGTATTTAACAAGAATAAGTGAGGACCTCTATAGGTGGTGAGAGGAATAACCTAAAACAAGATTAACGGCAGTGGCGAGCGGAGAGAAGACAGTATCCCACACTGACATGAAGGCAATCAACGCATCGAAAGATGTGGTCGTACTCTGTTAAATTACCGAACGTGGATTGAAACAACGAATATATGATAGAATTTTTACAAACCTGTTAAAGAAAGGCGGATTTGTTGCTCTTTTAGGGGCATGGTGGTATAATCAGAGAAAAAGTACGATGAGGCGCATATATGAAGACAATCAAGGCAGATATGACAACACGCGTTGAGCAGGAGGAGCTGCAAAGAGCTGGAGAAATCCTGAGAGCTGGAGGCCTGGTGGCATTTCCTACAGAGACGGTATATGGTCTTGGCGCGAATGCGCTGGATGAGAAGGCAGCCGCCAGGATCTATGCAGCCAAGGGCAGACCCTCAGACAATCCTCTGATTGTACATATCGCAGAGACAGAAGCACTTGAAGAGATTGCGGCGGAGATTCCCAAAAGCCAGGATGCTGGCCCGGGAGTTTTGGCCTGGTCCGTTGACAATGATTTTTAAGAAAAGCAAGAAGGTCCCCTATGGCACCACAGGGGGCCTTGAAACTGTGGCGGTGAGGATGCCCAGCCACCCTATAGCCCTGGCGATGATCAGGAGCAGGGGCGGCTATATCGCGGCGCCCAGCGCCAATACCTCCGGAAGGCCCAGCCCCACAGAGGCAGCTCATGTGGCCCAGGATCTGGACGGAAAAATAGATATGATTATTGACGGAGGAAAGGTAGGAATTGGATTGAGTCCACCATTGTGGATATGAGCGGGGACATACCCGTGATTCTGCGTCCGGCTACATTAACCAGGAGATGCTTGAGCAGGTGATCGGTCCTGTGATGATGGATGCAGGACTGATCCGGGAGGACAGCAGCATCAGGCCCAAAGCGCCTGGAATGAAGTACAAGCACTATGCACCCAAAGCGGATCTGTTGATCATACAGGGAAACCCGGAGGCTGTGGCGGAAGAGATTAAGGAGCTGGCTGCACGGGACGAGGCAATGAGACAGCGGGTAGGAATTATCGCATCTGAGGAAACTATGGGCCGTTACTGCGGTGGAACGGTAAAGTCCATTGAAGTATTCAGGAGGAGATTACCATAGCACAGCATCTGTATGGAATCCTCAGGGAGTTTGATGAGTTAAAGGTTACAAAGATTTATTCGGAAGCATTTGACACACCCCAAATGGGACAGGCGATCATGAACCGCCTGGTCAAAGCAGCAGGCCATCAAATACTGAGGGTATAAGGAGATAGCGTATGAAACGGTATGATAAACTGATCTTTGCCAGTAACAGTGATACCTGCCGTGGGCCAATGGCAGAGGCAATCATGAAAAGCAAATTTCTTTTGGAGGATCTGGAGATTGAGTCCAAGGGCAGAATCGTGCTTTTCCCGGAACCGGTAAACCAAAAAAGGCCGAGGCCGTACTGGTAAGCCATGGGCTTTCTATGAAGGAGCATACCTCCAGGCAGCTGTCGGAGGAGGACTTTGGAGAGCGGACTCTGATTCTGGTGATGGAGAATTCGTTGAAAAAGAAGATATATGAGGACTTTGACCATATAGAGAACGTGTATCTGCTGACAGAGTACATCAGCTACCCGGGAGAAATCGCAAATCCACTGGGAGGTACCCTTGCGGACTATGGGGAGTGCTTTTGAGCACCTGGAAGAACTGATCACCCGGCTGGTGGTTATTCTGAATGAACAGGAGCTGTTGGATGTGTGAATTCCTTGCATAAAACAGGGAAAAGTATTATTATAAATGCAGAACAGGGCAAAATTTGAGAAAATGGGGCGGAACTGCTTCTGATAAAAATACAAACAGGAGGTCATAGAAATGGCAAAAATTACAGTAATGGATCACCCGCTGATACAGCACAAGATCGGCATCATCCGGAGAAAGGAAGTGGGCTCCAAGGACTTTCGGGAGATGATCAGCGAGATTGCAATGCTGATGTGCTACGAGGCAACCAGGGACCTGAAGCTTCAGGACGTAGAGATTGAAACACCGATCTGTCCCATGACGGCGAAAGAGCTTCAGGGGAAGAAACTGGCCGTGGTCCCCATTCTGCGCGCGGGACTGGGAATGGTGGAAGGAATGCTGGCCATGATACCGGCAGCCAAGGTGGGGCACATCGGCCTGTACCGCGATCCGGAAACCCTGCAGCCGGTGGAGTATTACTGCAAGCTGCCTGCGGACTGCGCGGAGAGAGAGGTCTTTGTAGTGGATCCCATGCTGGCTACAGGAGGTTCCTCCACAGCTGCCATCCGCATGCTCAAGAAAAAAGGGGTGAAGAGCATCCGGTTTATGTGCATTATTGCGGCCCCGGAGGGGGTTAAGAAGATGCAGGAGGAGCATCCGGATGTGGACATGTATGTGGGAGCGCTGGATGAAAGGCTGAATGATCACGGCTATATTGTTCCCGGCCTGGGAGATGCCGGGGACCGTATTTTCGGCACCAAATAGGACCGGAGGGCGGAAAGAATGAGTGACAAAAGGCAAGACTATATTTCCTGGGATGAGTATTTTATGGGAGTGGCCAAGCTGTCCGGCATGCGTTCCAAGGACCCCAGCACCCAGGTGGGGGCATGCATAGTGAGCGCGGACAACAAAATTCTCTCCATCGGCTACAATGGATTTCCTATCGGATGTTCAGATGATGAATTTCCCTGGGCCAGGGAGGGGAGTGAGATTGACAATAAATATCTCTACACCACCCACAGCGAGCTCAATGCGATCTTAAATTACCGGGGAGGAAGTCTGGAGGAGCGAAGCTCTACGTTTCTCTGTTTCCCTGCAACGAGTGCGCCAAGGCCATTATTCAGGCGGGGATCAAGACAGTGGTGTACGACTGTGACAAATACTGCGGTACGCCCTCTGTAGTGGCATCCAAGCGGATGATGGACGCGGCAGGGGTGAGGTATTACCAGTATCAGCGCACGGGACGGAAGATAGAGTTTGAAGTATAGTAACAGGGCAGCTTAGCTGAACTGTTACGAAGTATAAGGAAAATTTAAGTGGATCATGTAAAACTCCTATGCTAAAATGGAAAGCATAGGAGTTTTTTGTCACTGATTCACTCAGGTCTGAGCATTTACTGCTCAGACCGTGAGAAAATGATTCAGGGGTGCATAAATCCCATGGCTAAAGGCGATTATGCATGGATTTATGCATGTTACTGTGAACGCATGAACAGTAACTGTTTTTTGTATCATAGGAAAGTCCTTCGGAATTCCCTATGATATAAAAAAAGCCCTCCGGGCGGGATTCTTTTTTAGATGTTTGGCAGGTACACGTGGTTGTACAAAGCAGCTGCGAAATGAGAATAAAAGGAGGCAACATTCATGTATATGCAGAAAGCGGGGAAGATCATTGCGGAGGTGGAAAAAGCAGTGATCGGAAAGAGCGAATGCATTCGCAAGGTTATGATGGCTATGCTGGCAGGCGGCCATATTCTGATTGAAGATATTCCGGGGGTCGGAAAGACAACGATGGCGCTGGCATTTTCCAGGGCATGTGACTTGAAGCAGAACAGGGTCCAGTTCACACCCGATGTGCTTCCGTCGGATATAACTGATTTTTCCATTTACCACAAGGAGACAGGCGCCTTTACCTATCAGCCGGGGGCGGCCATGTGCAATCTCTTTTTGGCGGATGAGATTAACCGCACCTCCCCAAGACACAGTCCGCATTGCTGGAGGTGATGGAGGAGGGAAATGTGACCGTGGACGGTGTGACCAGGAGGTGCCCAGGCCCTTTTTGGTGATGGCCACCCAGAACCCCATAGGGTCCGCCGGAACCCAGATGCTGCCGGAGTCCCAACTGACCGTTTTATGATCTGTATGTCCATGGGGTATCCGGATATTGAAAATGAGATTGCCATTATCAAGGGAAGGGATACCGGTAATCCCATTGACGAGATACAGCCTGTGATAGAGGCAGACGAGCTTCTGGCTATGCAGCAGGAGGTGGAGCAGGTGTTTATTCACGATGCCATCTACAGCTACATTGCAAAATTGGTGGCAGGCACCAGGGAGCACCCCATGCTGGAACTGGGCGTGAGCCCCAGGGCACTCTGGCGTTGACCAGGATCGCGAAGGCGGCCGCCTACTTAGACGGGCGCGGCTATGTGACACCCTACGATGTGGCGGGCGTTATGAAGGATGTAGCTCTGCACAGAATAAAGCTGAATTCCAAGGCAAGAGTGAACCAGGTGACTGGGGACGCTGTGCTGGATATTATATTGGAGAAGATTCCCAAGCCCACGCCAAAGAGGAGATAGTATGAAAACCTTTCTGTTTTATCTTTTTTTGTGGTGGCAATCACAGTTTACGTTGAGATTATGTACGATAATTCCATGGCAGTTACTTTCTTGGCCTTTGAGCTGTTGATTGGGGTTGTCATGCTGTTGTATTCCTGGTATATGAAATTTCAGCTGGATGCCAGCCTGGAGGTAGAGTTCCGGTTGCGCAGAAAGAGGAAGATATAGAGCTGGAAATCCACATACGGAACAGAGGATTTCTGCCGGCAACGAGGGTGCTGCTCTGGATTGCCTATGAAAATGAGTTCGCAAGAAAAGCAGGCAGAGAACCCGTTGCCTGTTCGGCGTCCGCCAGGAGTGACACCAAGCTGCCATACCACGCATTTGCCCAATATTGCGGAAGAGTCCATTTTTCGGTGAAAAAGGGGAGGATATGGGATTACCTGGGGATCTTCTCATGCAGGATTAAGTGTTTAGGGGAAACGGTAGTGAATGTTCTGCCTGCTATACACCAGATGCAGGTCGAAATCAGTGAGAGAACCCGGAATTTTCCTGTGGATGGGGATGAGGATGACAAGTTGAGAAGCGGCGATGACCCCTCTGAGATATTTCAGGTGCGGGAGTTCCGCAGCGGAGACACCCTTCAGCGCGTACACTGGAAGCTGAGCGCCAAGGCGGATGAGCTGATGACAAAGGAGTTCAGCAGACCCTTGGGATACAGTGTACTGTTTTTGGCAGATCTGCACTGCGGCCGGTCAGGAGGTCCTGACATACAGCAGATGGACGCTTTTATGGAGACGGTGGCTTCGATAGCCTGGAGTATGTGTCAGGAAAATGTGCTGTTTTATATTTCCTGGTATGATGAGCGTCAGGGAAGCCTTGTCCGGTGCCCTATGGGCCAGGAGCAGCAGGTGTATGAAGTGATTGGCCAGCTTCTGAGGGCATCCTGCTACCGACAGATCTATGATCTGGAGGAGGGATACAAGGCCGAGTTTCCGGAAGGGGGTTACAGCACAGTTCTGCGTCTGGACACGGACCTGTGCCTGTGGGTCAATGGAAAACAGGAGGCAGTATTCTCGGTCCAGGAACTCAAGCATCAGGTGGAAAGTCTGATTCTTGAGGTGTAAGGCAGGAGGTGGAAGGTTGAAGAAACTTTGGAGAAGAAGAGAGACAGGGTTATTGTCTACTCAGGAACAGGGGAAGAGGAGCGCAGGTGGAATAAGAGAGGGCTGGGGCTTTTGGTACTGGTCCTTTATTTCTATGCGGGTATTTTTGGGAGTGTGTTCGGCTTTCTGAGCATTTTTCCGGTAGACCTAAACAGGTCCATTATTGTTGCGGGAATCCTGCTGATCGGTTTGTTTTACCTTTTGATGTACTTTTCAGGGAGCCGGTTTCGGATTATGCTGGCCCTGACCGGAGCCACCTACCTTTTCTGGTGCACAATGAAGCAAAATTGCTCAGAGACGGGGCAAGCGCTGTGGCCGGACAGATTGCGGAGGTGGTAAACTCCTACGGCAGAGCCGGTCAGGAGGTACTCTCCACAGTGGGAGTGAACAGGGCAAATACCACCCAGTTTTTCATCATGGTGATCTTTGTCTGGGCAGGGATCGTGTTTTTTAGCATAATGGGAAAGGGAGGGAAACTGCTCTCTTTGCTGAACATGGAGATCATCGTGGCTGCGGGGGCTGGCCCTGGGCATTGTCCCGGGTTTGTGCCCGTATGTTTGATGGGACTTTGCGTGCTGGGAACTTTTTCTACCTGTGGTATCGGAGATGTGAGGGGGCAGAGGGACGGCGGACTTGCCGTTGGCCTGTTGAGTCTGATCCTCCTGGCAGCCGGACATTTTCTGATAGCTCCTGCCATTACACCCTGGTTTGCCGGGGCGGAACAGACCAGGGAGCGTATACAGAGTACCTCCCTGGTTCAGGAGCTCATAAGCCAGCTTCCCAATTGGAGGGGAAGGGGTGGGCAACCGCGGGGGTGGGTACCGGAGAGCTGGACAATGCGGACACCTTTTCCGGTACCGAGCGGGAAGTCCTCCGTGTTACCACAGACAAGAAGCCTGAGGAGACGGTGTACCTGCGCTGCTATGTGGGGGAAGAGTACACGGGCCGGGGAGTGGATGCACACTGGCGGTGAGTGGGATCAGGAATCAGAGGTGATCTACTACGATTTGCTGAACAGCATGGCGCTGGCGTACGAGGTACCCGGACGGGCTATGGATATCCTACTGTTGGATTCCGATGATTCTTTTGACTACCGCCCTTATTTTTCCGAACTGCAGTCCAAGGAGGGGGGACGGTTATCCTATGAATACTATCCCCGTGGACTGGCGGAGACCTTTGCCCGGGATGGCCTTCTCTGGGAGATGGATGCTAATTACACACAGTATGTTTATGACAATTACCGGTCTTATCCCGCGGAACAGCTCTCAAGGCTGGAGCAATTGTGCAGGGAAAATCCTCAGGAAAACCTTTTACAGATCCGCGACTACATTGTGGAAACCCTGGGAACTACCTGCAGCTACAACCTGCAGGTGGGGAGGTCCCCGGTGAATTCCGAGTTTACGGAGTATTTCGTGTTTGAGAGAAAAGAGGGATACTGTGTGCACTTTGCTACAGCAGCGGCCCTCATGTTCCGCATGTACGGGGTTCCCTCCCGCTACGCAACGGGATATATCGCACCCGCAGCCGATTTTGTGCCATCAGAGGATGGCTACACAGCCTCTGTAAAAAATCTGCGCGCACATGCCTGGGCTGAGATCTATATGGAGGGGCGGGGATGGATTCCGGTGGAAGCCACACCCGGGTACTCCAGCGGGGAGGGCTGGCAGGAGGACGTCCCGGAGAAGGACACAGAGCAGGAACAGCCGGATACACAGACGGAGGCTCCACAGAAGTCCGCTGCCGGAAAGAAAGAGATTCAAAAGGAGCCAGTGTCCGCAGCAGTGCTGGCATGGATAACCAGAATACTGGCGGTCTGTGCGGCAGCAGCTCTTGTGGTACTGATTGTGCTGGGGCGGCGCAGGTGGATTCTAAAGAGGCGCACTGCAAAGGGAGCCAGGGAGGTGTTTTTGGGATATCATTGCTGTGCTTGAGTTTGCCGGGCTCCCCAAGAATACGGAGCTGGAGCAGGAGGTGTTTGAGGCAGCGGTGAGGGAGAGGTTTCCATGGATTGAGATAGAAAGCGTTGGCCGGATGCTGGATGTGGCCATGAGGGCCAATTACGCAAGAGAACCAGTCTCAAAGGAAGAGACCCTGTATCTGAAGGAGATGTATGACTTTATCTGCCTTGAGGTATACAGGGATCTGTCCTTTGTGAAGCGCCAACTGTTTCGGTTTATCTATGTATTTGCGTAGAGCGATTCCTGCTCCTCCAAAAGTCTGCCCAGGGAAAAGAAGTTACCCTGGTAGATCTGGGTGAGCAGCCAGTTGAGCTGGCGCAGCGTGTCAGAAAGAAGTGAGGGGAGAGAAGCCCCTGATCGCAGGCATCGGCCAGCTCATCTAAGTCCACTACCTTAAAGGTGCCGTTGGGATACACCAGTACATCGGCCAGCAGGTCAGTGAACACATAGGTATCTGTGGCTTTCTCATAGGTATGGGATACAATGTCGCAGTACCAGCAGACCAGATGGTTCTCCCTGTCATAAAATTGCTCACCTTGACACCGCGGTCAAGGAGATAGCAGGAGTAACCGTGATCCAGAGATTTCTTCGGTCGGATGGTGTTCCATTTGGTGACGATGGTTTTTCATCCCGGTGGAGGACGATGTCATCCTTTAAAAGGAGGCATTCCGCGGGAATCAGACGTTTCCGGTATAAGACTGGGATTTTCATAAGCGCGCCTTTCTTAGGGAATATTTTTGACTAGAGTGAGGGAGTCATTTTGACAAACTCCTGATCTGAGGATTTCCGCTTATAATAGGTAAGATTATAGGAGTCTGGGTCCTGCAGATCGATAAACTGGCTGGGGGTGTAGCCTGTGATCTCTTTAAAAGGTACGGTTAAAGGAGCGGACATTGTTGAAGCCGCAGGTCAGGGCGATATCCGTGATCTTCCTGGAGGTGTTTTTTCAGGTCAGCGGCCGCCTGCTCCACCCGCACCATATTCAGGTAAGTGATAAAGTTTATGCCAATGAGCTTTTTAAATACCTTGGAGAAATGACTGTCGCTGAATCCCATCTTTTCAGCGGCAAAGGCCAGAGTAATATTTTCCGCATAGTGGTCATCAATGTATGAGAGGAGCTGCTGGAGGTCATAGAGCATGGTTTCCCGCCGGCTCTGGCTCTGCATCTCGCCGCTGCTTCTGGGGTGCATACGCTTTAGCCGGTACCAAAACTGCCGGAGGGAGGCCTTGACGATGTCCTGATAGTAGGGCTGTTTTTGGTCCAGCTCCTGGAAACCGTCTCGTAAAAGCGCGGCCAGCTCCTCATCCAGGCCATAAGTCTTCAGCATCCCGGCAGTGACCAGGGGATGTTCAAAGTGGGTATGGTGGTAGATGGAGCTGATGATACTGGGGTCAAAGATAATAAAGTCCAGAGTATTTTTCATCTGAGAGGAGTCACTATAGTGAAAGTCTCCGGTGTCGATCACCACCAGATCACCCTGATGTGCGGTAAACGTGTGGTCATTGATGCTCAGGTGAGCGGAACCGGAACGCAGATAGATGAGTTCAATCTCCTGGTGCCAGTGAGCCAGAAAACTGATGTCTTCGTAGGAAGAGTGCCATACCATAAAATCAGAGTCATAGGTTCGTACCTCGTGAAATGCTTTCATGAATATCCTCCTTTCATGCCGCGTTGCCGATTGTCTTGTAGGTATTTTACTCTAAATGACAAAAAATGTCCATATTATAATAGAAATTTGCGTGCAAACCAAAAAAAGTATTGTATAATTGGTACATAAAGTGCAGGGGACTTAGAACTGCATTGTCGAAAATGTCTAACGATTTTTTAGAAAGTGGAGGGATTTTAAAAATGGCAGAGAACAGATTGATCGGTGATTATCCAGTAATCGGTATCAGACCGACTATTGACGGACGTAGAGGAGCACTCGACGTAAGAGGATCTCTGGAAGAGCAGACCATGAATATGGCGAAATCCGCTGCAAAATTGTTTGAGGAAAACTTAAGATATTCCAACGGCGAGCCGGTAAAGGTAGTAATTGCGGATACCACCATTGGACGCGTAGGAGAGTCTGCAGCATGTGCTGATAAATTGAAAAAGCAGGCGTTGACATCACTCTGACTGTGACACCTTGCTGGTGCTACGGTGCAGAGACAATGGATATGGATCCACAGACCATCAAGGGCGTATGGGGCTTTAACGGTACGGAGCGTCCCGGAGCCGTATATCTGGCAAGTGTACTGGCTACCCATGCGCAGAAGGGACTTCCGGCATTCGGTATTTACGGACATGATGTGTGATGCAGATGACACATCCATTCCTGAGGATGTTAAAGAGAAACTGCTCAGATTCGGACGTGCCGCTGTGGCAGCCGCTTCCATGAGAGGAAAATCTTATCTGCAGATCGGATCTATTTGCATGGGTATCGGCGGATCAATCATTGATTCCGACTTTATTGAGTCCTACTTGGGTATGAGAGTGGAGTCTGTTGATGAGGTGGAAATCATCCGCCGCATGACAGAGGGTATCTACGATGAGGCTGAGTTCCAGAAAGCCCTTGCCTGGGCCAAGGAGAAATGCGTAATCGGCTTTGACAAGAACCCGGAAGAGCTTCAGAAGACAGACAAGGAAAAAGAAGAGCAGTTTGAATTTGTTGTAAAATGGCTGTTATCATCAAGGATCTGATGTGTGGAAACAAGAATTTGGATGCGCAATTCTCTGAGGAGGGAATCGGACATAATGCTCTGGCAGCGGGCTTCCAGGGACAGAGACAGTGGACAGACTTCTATCCCAACTGTGACTTTGCAGAGGCGATGCTCAATACCTCCTTTGACTGGAATGGGGCGAGAGAGCCGTATGTTTTGGCAACAGAAAATGACGTGTTAAATGGTCTTGGTATGATGTTCATGAAGCTTCTGACCAACCGTGCACAGATTTTTGCCGATGTCCGTACATACTGGAGCGGAGAAGCGGTAAAGAAAGCTACCGGATATGAGATTGAGGGCGTTGCAAAAAGAAGCGGACGGATTCATCCATCTGATTAACTCCGGCGCTGCCTGCCTGGATGCAAACGGGGCGGCAAAGGACGAAAACGGCAACGCTGTTATGAAAGAGTGGTACAATGTAACCCAGGAAGACCAGGATGCCATCATGGCAGCTACCACCTGGAATATGGCTGATGTGGGATACTTTAGAGGCGGCGGATACTCCTCACGTTTTGAGACAAAGGTTGAGATGCCGGCTACCATGATCCGTCTGAACCTGGTGAAGGGCCTTGGACCTGTACTTCAGATTGCTGAGGGATGGACCGTTGCTCTGCCGGAAGAGGTTTCCGACAAGCTGTGGAAGAGAACAGACTACACATGGCCCTGCACATGGTTTGCACCGAGATGTACCGGAGAGGGCGCATTCAAGACTGCTTATGACATGATGAATTACTGGGGCGCCAACCACGGCGCTATCAGCTACGGCCACATCGGCGCCGATCTGATCACCATGTGCTCCATGCTCCGCATCCCGGTTTGCATGCACAATGTTCCGGAGGAGAAGATCTTCAGCCCGGCTGCCTGGAATGCTTTCGGCATGGATAAAGAAGGCCAGGATTATAGAGCCTGCAAGGCTTATGGTCCGCTTTATAAATAGGATAGTTGGGAAACGCTCTGAGGGCTTTGGCCTTTGGGGCGTTTTTTGTTGGAGGCCTGAGGGAGGGGAGTGGGTCCTACGGCTGCTTTACCGTGTCGCTGGGGCTTTCTAAAGGGCTGGGGACTGCTTGGGGCGTAAAAAGCGTTCGGCAACTCGGTGCGTTTGCTTGATGCAAACGCGCCTCAGACAATGCCTCTCTCGGGTCCGGGGACCCGTTTTTACTGATCGCAGTCCCCAGCCCTTAAGAAAGTCCTCAGCTCACTATATGCAGCCGTAGGACCCACTCCCCTCCCTCAGGCATTCCACTACGCTGTGGTAGGCTGGGGAGCTTAAGCGGGGGAAGTGGTGAGGAGGGGGGAAGAAAAGATAAAGAGCAGGGGGGTAAGGGGTGGGTTCGGTGAGGAGGATTAGGGTGTCGCCTTCCTGGATGGTGGTGGTGCCTATGGGGACGAAGGACTGGCCGGAGCGGTTGATGAGGGCTACGGTGGAGCAGGGGGAAGGTGAGGTCTTGGAGCTTTAGGCCTTCCCATCTGTGTTTTTTGGTGATATATACTTCTTTCATGGATATGGGGTGGTGGCCCTGATAGCCTGGGGCACTCATGATCAGTTTGTCTCCGGGCTTTAGGATGGTGTCCCCTTTGGGTATGACCTGATTTTCGGTGCGGCGGATATAGGCGATGCGGGTCTGGGGCGGAAGGGGAGATCCTGTATGCTCTTGTTGGTCCAGGAGTGGTCCTCAGGCAGGGTCAGTACTATGAATTGGAGAGCGGACTCTTCCGCATAGTCGTTGAAGGTTGCCATGACATCCTGGGTGTCGTCAATCATGTGCAGCTTTTTGTGATATGAGGGGAAGCAGGCTTCCCTGAAGTCCGATGGAAAGCAGTACCACACAGAAGACTATGTGAAAGATATCGCTTTTTGTGTACGCTTCGTCCACGCTCACCATGATGGCAAACACGATGGATGCAGCCCCTCTGAGGCCTGCCCAGGAAACCACTGCCTGTTGGGAGAGCTTTGCGTGAAAGAGGGTCAGGATGGGGCAGACGGCAAGGGGGTCTGGCGATCAGGGTCAAAAACAGGAAGATCGCGATGGCTGATCCAAGGATTTGGGGGATTTGGGAGGGGAAGGCCACCAGTCCCATGAGAAAAAGAAGATCAGCATCTGCATCAGGCCCGTTGCGCTGTCGAAAAAGTGAACCATCTCTTTTTGGCGGGGAGGGGAATTGCCCAGGACAATGCCCACGATGTAGGTGCTCAGATATCCGTTTCCGCCCAGAAATGAGGGCATGGTGTATGCGGTCAGGGCAAGGGCTACCGTGAAGATGGTGTCGTAGCCTGAGGCTTCAAATTCGATGTGGCGGATGATCCAAAGTCCGGCCCAGGCGATCAGGGACCCGAAGGCAGCACCGATAAATACCTGAAGGAACACATTTCCGGCAATGGCCAGGGAGAGGTACTCTCACCGCGCAGGATGGAGAGCAGAATCATGGTCAGCATGTAAGCCCAGGGATCATTGCTGCCGCTCTCCAGTTCCAGCAGAGGCGGTGCCGTATTTTAAGTTCAGGTGTTTGGAGCGCAGAACGGAGAATACTGAGGCTGCATCCGTGGACCCAAGGACTGCCCTACCAGAAGGCTTTCCAGCCACGGGAAATGTAGAATATAGTGACAGAACACCCCCACCAGCACAGCGGTGATGAGCACTCCCGCTGAGGATAGGAGCATGGCTTTGGGCGCTACGGGTCTGGCTTTTTTCCAGCTGGTTCCAAAGCCTCCATAAAACATGATAAAGATCAGTGCAACTGTGCACACCTGTTCCACAAATTTAAAATCATCAAAGGGGATCTTAAAGAGTCCGTCCGAGCCAAAGAGAACGCCCAGAAGAATAAAGGCGAGAAGCATGGGAACGCCGATTTTGTTGGTTAACTTGTTGCAGAGAACACAGGCCACAATCACAATGGCAATGAGTGTCAGTGTTGTCAGCATGAGCCACCTCCTTTTGCTTTTGAAACAGTATACCAATAAACAGGCCGCTGTGTCAAAGTGAAAGTCGGCTGGCGGTTGCCCTTTCAAGGTTCTTTTGTTATACTACTATAAACGGGTTTTATACTTTTGCGCGCACTAGAGAGAAGGAGGCTGGCACCTATGCTGGAGCATTTTAAGGATGTACATAAAATACAGGAAGTTTTGGAGGAGGCCCAGACAGGGTTGTGGGCTATTGAGCTGGACGAGGGTGCCCACCCCGCATGTACGCGGACAGCTCCATGCTGGGACTTCTCGGACTTGCATCTGAGCCTACGCCGGAGGTATGTTATCAGCACTGGTATGAGCGCATTGAGGAGAGCTATTATCCCATTGTCCAGACTGCTGTGGAGCGGATTGTACAGGATGACCGCACGGAGGTGGAGTACCCCCTGGGAGCACCCCAAATGGGGCAAGATTTATGTCAGATGCGGAGGAGTGCGGGACTGGAGCTACCAAAACGGCATCTGCCTGAGGGGATATCACCAGAATATCACCAATACGGTCATGCTCAAGCAGGACTACAACTCTGTGATTCAGTCCCTGAGCGCCAGCTACCGTAGCATCTTTCTGTGCAATCTGTCGGATAAGAGCTATAAGATAGTGAAGATTATGGACGAGTTCCTTCCGCTGACCAAAGCAAACGGAGACTGTGAGGAGCTGCTCAGCCGCTATGGGACCGGGAGGTTGCACCCCAATACCAGTCCATGGTGATGGAACTGGTAAAGGATGGCGGGGTTGTGAAAAGATTTGCCCAGGGGAAAAGCAGATTGAAGTATACTACCGTAGCAAAAAGAACTTCTGGAGAAAGATCAAGGTGATCCCTTCGGACCAGTATACTCTGGAGCGCCCTTTGGTGATCGTGGCATTCAGCGAGCAGGACCAGGAGGTTGACCGAAAGCTGGGTGACGCTACCTCGCGGATTGCTCTTTCTCAAATCTATACACTGGTAGTCAGCTTGGATCTGGTCAGGGAGGAGTACTTCTGCATACATTATTCCGGGAAACTGCTGAATCTGAAAAAACGGGGGATGCTGTCAGATTTTAATAGGCAGATGTCCGGCAGGATGCCCCTGGAGGATCAGCGTACTTTAAAGAAGATATTAGACCCAAGCCAATATGAGAAGTACAGGTACCGGGACGGCGGGATCAGGCTGATTGCCGGGGACGGTACGCTGCACTATTACAGCTATTACTCATCCCTGATCCGGGAGGAGATGGGGGGAGCGCATTCTGCTTACTATCCGGAATGTGGACGACAGCGAGGGGCGAAACAGCGAGAGTTCATTCTGTCCAACCTGTGCAAGTGCTACTACTCCATCTATCTGTTTAACCTGGAGGACAATACGCAGGAAGCTATCTGGCAGGAGGAGTTTATCTACCACAATCAGGAGTTCCCCAAGGGGAGGCTGGACACCTATTATGAGAAGTTTATCCGTAATTATGTGTACGAGGCTGACCAGAGCAAGATGCGCCGTGCAGGCAGCCCGGACTTTCTGCGCCAGGTGCTGTCTGAGGAACAGCCGGTATATGAGATTGACTTCAGGCGCATCTACCCGGACCGGCTGGCCTGGGTGCGCTCCCGCTTCAGCGTGGCTGAGATGCTGGACGGGAGAGTCATAAAGGTAATATTTGCAAATATGGATATTACAGATCAGAAGCTGGAGGAGCTGGAGGAGGAGAAGCGCAAACGGCTGTACTTTGAATACCAGAATATTGTGCAGGGCCTGTCTGCCTTCTATCATTCTGTCTTCTATGTGGATCTGAATAACCGGATTTTTCAGGCCTTTAAGGCGGAGGATGACCTGGTAAAGCAGATAGGGGATGCACATGACTATGAGCTGCTGAAGCGGACCTGCAGCAGGGGATTGTGGGAACGGATGACCGCGCCCGGTTTGAACGGGAGCTGGACATCTCTGAGATCCTCCGCCGCATTGGAAGCGGTGAGAGCATCTATGCTCTGGAGTACCAGCGGGATTATGGAGGCTACTGCGGATGGATGCGCATTCACGTGATCCTTGCCGAAAGCCGGGACAGCATTCCTGCTAAAATCATCCTTGCCGCTCACAGCGTGGATGAAGAAAAGGAAGAGCAGGAGAAAAACCGAAAGGCTCTGCTGGCGGCCTATGAGACTGCCAAGGCGGCCAATGAGGCCAAGAGCAGTTTCCTTGCACAGATGTCCCACGACCTGCGGACCCCCATCAATGCCATTGTAGGAATGACCGCGATTGCAGCTTCACAGGTTCACGACTCAGAAAAAGTGGAGGACTGCCTTAAAAAAAATTGATCTGTCCAGCAGACATCTGCTGACCCTGGTCAATGAGGTGCTGGATCTGTCCAGGATTGAGAAGGGTAAGGTCAAGCTGGAGGAGGAATCCTTCTCACTGGGAAAGCTGATAGAGGATGTGGGTGTGATGATCCGTGCGGAGTCGGAGGGAAAGGGACAGGAGCTGTCACTCAATGCCTGCAATCTGGCACACGACCGTTTGATTGGAGATACCCGCAGTCTGCGCCAGGTTCTGCTGAATCTGCTTACCAACGCAGTGAAATATACGCCCAACGGGGGCCGGATACGTTTGAATACCCAGGAGGTGTCACAGCGCAAGCCGGGGGTATGCAAGCTTTGTTTTTACAATAGAGGATTCGGGAATCGGGATGAGTAAAGACTTTTTGGACTATGTGTTCGTGCCCTTTGCGCGTGCCGATGACTCCCGGGTTCAGAGCATACAGGGAAACGGACTGGGCATGTCCATTGCCCAGAAGCTTATCACAGCTATGGAGGGGGATATTCAGGTGGAGAGTGAGCTGGGATGCGGAAGCCGCTTTACCATCACACTGAACCTGAGGATCGACGATACCTTCCGGGGAGAGGACACAGAGCAGAAGGAGCCGGAGGGCTGTGAGAAAGACTGCTGTGGTCAGGACAGGGGAGTTCCCTGTGGGGAAAACCCTTCTGCTGGCGGAGGACAATGATCTGAACATGGAGATTGCTCAGACGCTTTTGGAGAACATGGGCTTTGTCGTTCATGGGGTAAAGAACGGGCAGGAGGCTGTGGACGCTTTTGAGGACTCAGAGCCGGGCACTTATCATGCGATCCTCATGGATCTGCAGATGCCGGTGATGGACGGCTATACGGCTGCCAGGAGGATCAGGACTGGAAGCCACCCTCAGGCGGGGACGATCCCTATCATTGCGCTTACGGCCAATGCGTTTGCGGAGGATATCACAAAGACGCTGGCCGCGGGGATGAATGATCATGTGTCCAAGCCTATAGACTGTGTACGGCTGTTAGATGTGCTGCGTCAGCAGACAGGTATGCCTAGTTAAATTTGCTTTAATACATATACATAATATTCATTTTCATAATATAGATCTATACGGAGCAGTCGCATTTTTACTCAGTGTGGCAGCTCCTTTTTATGTATTCGTCTGAGTTTAAAATAATGCACCCACCTTAAAATCTTAGAATTTATCCGCTCTGTTCCCTAATCTATAATGAAAATACACTATTATAGAAAAGGAGAGGGTGAAGCATGAGAAGAAAGAGAGGTATCGGAGCTAAGATACTGGCAGTTGTAACCGCGGTATCTATGTTTCCCGCAGCCGGCCTGACGGCCATGGCAGCGGGGACAGATGGGGTAACGCCGCCTGCGGCGCTGGATATCGGACATCCTATGTTTAAGAATACCGAGCAGCTGGATGAGGTGTACAACCTTGGGGATGTGGGGTATGACTCAAAACAGATGATGAAGGATATCTACCAGCAGGATCTGGATAACGGGGAGACTCCTTTACATGGACCGGATACTGGCCAGATATGGGGTGGCAAACGGAGATCCCAACAGAAACGGAAACAATGACGGAAATACATTTATGACTAGAGGACGGGCGCTCTATATGTACACCAGTACCCCGTCCGTGATCGGGTTTGGAGGAAAAACCACCTATGGACCCGGAGCCTCCGGCACCAGCATGGGTGGGAATATGTATGCCATTACCTTTGAGGGTGGAAATGGAAGGCTCACCGCAAAGGAGAATACCAGCCAGCGCGTCAACAGTCCCAGTAACTGGGTCAGTGAGTACACTGTGGGGAACTGACTGCAAAGGTAGAAAAGTTTATCAGCAATGAGAACGTGGCGGTGACTACGGTTTATCTGACCAACCCCACAGACGCAGAGCAGACTATTACAGCCACGGCAGCATCCGAGATTGTAAATAATAAAAGCCAGGTGGACATCAGCGGGAAGAGCCAGAAGGAGCTCACCGGGACCGTCAATTCTCCCGGGGAGCTGACAAAGATTACCACCAGACTTACGGGAGAGGGCTTTGACTATTCGCAGAGCGCCAACAATGCCCTCTCTAAGACCGTAACCATACCCGCAGGGGCCACAGAGGAGATCAAAGTGGTGATGGCGTTTACCACAGAGGAACTTCCCGGTTCCACAGAAGACTACATAAGATTTGCACAGATGGACGGGACCACGGCTCTGAAGACCCAGAAGAAAGAGTACAATGCTTACTGGGCAGAGAATCTTCCCTACATTGATGTGCCCAACAAGGCAATCCAGAAAGCCATTGACTACAGGTGGTGGCTTGAGCGGTTCAATACCGCGGATGCCAATATTCCGGGATATGATTACCAGTATCCCGTGACCATTGAGGGTGTCCTTGGATACAACAATGCAATCGCGCTGACACAGCCGATGCATCTGCAGGATACCAAGTGGCTGAGAAACGCTTACCTGCCCTACGGGCAGCTGTTATCCGTGGGAAACAGTTCACAGAGCAGCGCATTTTTTGGACAATCCGGGCAACCGTTCCAACTGGAACAACCACTACGGACAGTATATCGCAGATGCAGGCGTGGAGGCTTTCAACGTAATCGGCGGAAGCGAACAGCTGGCCCAAAATCTGGCCTACTACTTTGAGCATGACGCCAAGGGCCAGATCGAGCACTACGGAAACCACACCAGCGCCACCACACCGGCAAATTATCTGATAGACTACCGGAACAACTATATGACCGGAAACGATGCGGACACCATCTCCATGCATGTGTCAGGGGCAGGCACCTGGAAGACACACGGGGAAAACGCCTACGTCTATGCAGCAGCTAAAGCGGCAGCCGAGATGTACGAGTCTATTGGAAATACGGCCAAAGCAAAAAAGAGTTAAACACGCTGGCTAAAAATATCCAGGACGATATTTTTAGAGTACCTCTGGTGTGACAAGTGCCAGAAGTTTGAGACACGGGCAGTGAGCCCTTCCGGCAGCTTTGTCTCCCACAATCCGGACAAGCCCAATCTGATTGAGCTGACAGAGTCCAACAACTACAACTATTTCGCAGTGGGCGCCGTGCCCACGGACAAGGAATCCATTGCGAAATACAAGGAAGCCCTGAAAACCTTTTACCAATGGAGAAGAGTTCCCGATATTCCCGTACTACACAGCGAATCAGGTGCACAATAAGACGCTGCCGGGATCGAATAACTTCTCAAACATCAACTTTACAGTTCAGGCACGCGCTTATGAGGCAGCCCTGCGCACCTATGATGTGGAGCAGGAGTATGTGACGGATGATATGCTGGCACTGATGATAGAGTGGTGCGCATGGAACATGTACCCGGACGGGGGAGATGTGAGCTATCCCAACAACAACGAGTTCTTTAACATTGACGGCAGGACAAATGACACCTACTATCGTTCCTGGATTTACCACAATATTCTGGGTAACTATACTTATCTCTTTATTGAGGATATGGCTGGCGTACGGCCCAGGGCAGATGAAAAGCTGGAACTGGACCCCATAGACTTTAGCTATGACCATTTTATGGTGAATAACATCCGTTACCATGGCAAGGATATCACGGTCAGCTGGGACGACCCCACGGACGGTACGGATTATTACGGAGAGAAGGTACCCGATGGATTCGCAGTGTGGGTGGACGGAAAACTGGCCTTTCATGTAAAAGACCTGGTTCATGTGATCTACGACGCAAAGACCGGAAACCTGGAGTTCCCGGAGGGCGAGACCACGGAGGTAATTACAAAGGCGGCCACTTCGGCAATCCCCAGGCACAGGAAGTGACGCTCACAGATGAAAAGGTTACGGAGATGCTCAAGAAAGCTGGCATCAACGGACTGGAGAACATGGCCGAGGGTGCGGACGTGGAAGCTACCTATACACCGGCTAAGGCGAGAGAGGCTGCCTGGGCGGAGAAGCACAGGGCGGACGGCAGCGACAGCACCTCCAAGGCAGTCAATGAGACTGCACCAGACCCACAGGCAGTGACAGACGGAACTACCGTGAACATGCCTTTCTGGGGAAATGACCAGTCGCCAAACAAGACGGACGCTCTGGTGATTGATCTGGGTGAAGAAAAGACGATTGATATGATGGACATCTATTTCTACAATGACCGACAGAAGGATGGATATGCGGAGCCCGCGAAATATACGCTGGAATACTGGGATGGAACACAGTGGAAACACGCTGAGAACCAGTCCAGGACACCGGTGGTTCCAAAGGCGAATTACAATGAGGATAAGTTCAGCAAGGTAACCACAAGCAAAGTGAGGGTGACGGTCACAAACCAGGAGAACCACTATACCGCAATCACAGAAATCCAGCTCTTTAACGAGGGCGGAGACAGAGAGGTTGTGGAGAATCAGGCTCCTCAGGTTAAGGTTTCCGTAGACGAGAGCAAGGCGGAAAATATGAAGGCCGTGCTGACTGCAGAGTGCATTGATGACGGCATGCCGTACGACAAGGAATTGACCTATAAGTGGGAAGTGATCGGAAAACCTGAAGGGGCATCCGCCTTCCTGTTGAATGAACAGTCTCTGAACACCACCTTGGTGGCATCTGCTGCAGGGGCCTACACAGTTAGGTTTACGGCAAATGACGGTGAAAAGTCCGCTTCCGAAGAACTCGGTGTGGAGATCAGGGAGATGGAAGTGTCCAGGGTGGATGCGGCTGTGAATGCAAAGCCCAGCTCAGACTTTACAGCAAGCTGGGAGAACTTAAATGGAGTCAATGATCCGACCTTTGAACCGTCCAGCTCCAATGTGGGAACCAACAAGGGCTGGGGAAACTGGGGCTGCTCCGGAGGCACAGGATCAGAACACTGGATTGGATATACCTGGAATGAAAAGGTGAGCATCAATGAGCTGGCGATCTACTGGTATGATGATGGCGGCGGAACCAGGGTTCCCAGGGCATACCGGCTCCAGTATAAGAACGATGCAGGTGAGTGGACAGACGCAGAGATTCTGACAGACATTAAGAATGCAAGCAGGAAAAATGCCTACAATACCATTGAGATTCAGCCTGTTACCACAAAAGAACTGCGTCTCTATGTGACACTGAGCGCAGCGGGAACGGGAATCTACCGGTTTAAAACTTATGAGACACCGGCAAAAGAGATTCATCCGGTTTATGCAGCCACAAAGACGGGAGTAATCCCCACTCTTCCAGAGTATGTGACAGTAGTGCTCTCCACCGGGGAGATGAAGGAACAGACGGTTAGATGGAATGAGATTACCCAGGAAATGGTTGCACAGGACGGAACCTTTGAGGTGACGGGCATCAATGGAACAACAGGGGATATCGTGACCGCAACGGTAATCGCCCGGTCCGATATGGACAAAGCAACCATCAGCACCGTGGATGCTGTGGAAGTATCCACCATTGCAGGAAATCTGCCATACCTTCCGAAGACCGTTAAGGTAGGCTACAACAATGGAGCCCAGGACAGCGTATCCGTGAAGGTAACCTGGCCGGAGATCACCCTGGAGCAAGTAGGAAAACCGGGAGCCAGTTTCACCGTGGAAGGAGATGTGGAAGGAACCTCCGCAAAGGCCAGGCTTACCGTTCATGTAATGGGGGATACGGTTGATACGAGCAAACTGGAAGAAGCGCTGGAAAATGCAAAGAAGTATTCAGAGAAAGATTACACAGCAGAGAGCTATGGCAAACTGGCATCAGCCATTGCTGAGGCCCAAGACCTGCTGGAAAACCCGGAAGCAACGAATACACAGATAAACGCAGCCGTGGCAGCAATCAATGATGCAATTGATGGACTGGTTGAGAAAAAGCCCAGCAGGTCCTTTGCTTGCCGAGGCGAAGGCACTGGAGCCGGAGAAATATACAGCGGAATCCTACGCAGTACTGGAAGAGGCAATCAAAGGTGCCGAAGCTGTGATTGAAGACAGTGAGGCAGCAGACACTGCAATCGCAGATGCTGTGAAAGCGCTTCAGGATGCTATGGAGAAGCTGGAAAAAGTGACGGAGGCAGAACTGATCCTCCACTACACCTTTGACAAGCAGGAGGATATCACACAGATCAAAGACGAGTCCGCAAGCGCATACACTGTTCAGGTACCTGGCCTTAAGGCGGATGACTTTGTGGAGGGGCAGCGGGAACAGCTCTGAAGTTCAGAGGGGAAGACACTTCCTTTGAGATTCCCGCAAAAGCGGATCTGGCCACCAGCGATATTACGTTAAGCTACTGGTTTAAGAGAACAGGGACACTGACGGGAAATAACTCCCTGCTGTGGGCTAAGAATGAATCCGCTTACAACGGAAATGGTTTCTATACCAATTACCCGGTGGGAGACCGGTATTCCTCCTTCTTTGTAGTGGACGGATTTAACGGCTTCTACGTGGCGGAGAACCCCAATGATTTCCTGCCTCTGAACGAGTGGACCTACATTACGGTAACCTGGGATTCGGATAAAAATGAGGGTAAGATCTATAAGAACGGCGTGGAGCAGAAGATCACCACACTGGGCAGCCCAGACACTATCACAGGTACGGAGTCAGCAGTCAACCGGATTGGCAAGAATGGATATTCAAGCGATGCCCAGTATCCGGCAAATCTTCAGCTGGATGATATGAGAATCTACAATGGCGTGCTTCCGGCAGCAGATGTGGAGGCTATGTACACAGAGGTTGCGGTGAAGGATGTGGAGAAGGCTGTGGCAGAGGCAGAAGCGTATGAGGAAAGTATGTATACACCTGAAAGCTACGCTAAGCTGCAGGAAACCATTGAGGCAGCCAAGAGATTCCTGGCAGGGGAAGTCACAGCGGAGGGATGCAAAGCTCAGATCCAGGCGCTTAGAGAAGCCATCGAAGGCCTGAAGATACCCGCAGACAAAACCTCTCTGAAGGCGCTGATAAAGGCAGCAGGGGAGATGGATGTCACGGGATATACCGAGGAGAGCGCGGCTGTGTTTAAGGCAGCTTTAAAGGATGCCCAGGATGTTTCGGATGATCCCGAAGCCTCAAAAGAAGATGTGGCAGCTGCGGAGGCCAAACTTCTCACTGCATTGGCAGGACTGGAGAGAACCAAAGAGGAAAGCGTTGATCTTTCGATGGTGCGGATTCTGAAGGAAGCATACAAAGACATAGACACCAGTAAATATACAGAGAGCTCAGCAAAGACATTTACTGACGCCATGGCAGGACTGGATAAGGTCCTGAACAAAGAAAAACCCAACTCAGGAGGAGGCAGATCAAGCGGCAAGCGATCTCCTGAAGGCAGCAATAAAGCTGGAACTGAGGCAGGAGATTCCGGTGGAGGAGACAGACCTCACAATCCTTGGCATTCTCTATGAGGCATACAGGGATATGAATCTGACAGGTTACACGGAGGAGACAGCAGAGGTGCTAAGAGATGCGCTTAAGGCTGCAAAGAGTCTGCTGGAAAGCAGGGATGCAACCCAGGAGGAAGCAGATCTGGCAGCGGCACAGATTGTAAAGGCAGCGGCAGGGTTACAGGAAGTACCTGCAGACCCGGAGCCACAGCCGGAGACGAAGCCGGATGACACAGTGCTGAGAACACTGGTTCAGGCATACGAGACGCTGGATGTAAGCTCCTACACGGAAGCCACCGGGACGGAGATGGTGAGTGCCCAAAAAGCCGCAAAAGACTTGCTGGCCAGGGCAGACGCCACCCAGGCGGAGATCGACCAGGCAGCGGCAAGGCTGATAAATGCAGCGGCAAACTTGGTAGTAAAGGCAGCAGAACCGGTTGTTCCGGAGAAACCTGCATTAAAGAAGGGTCAGACCTTTACCTACAAAGGGGCTGAAGTATATAGTTACCAACCCTGCACAGGGCAAAAGCACAGGCAGCTGTCACGGGCGCAAAGTCCAAGTCAGCAAAGACGGTGGTTATTCCCCGGCTGTTACCCTAAATGGTGTCAAGTGCAAGGTGACAGAGATTAGCGCAAAGGCTTTCTACAAGTTTAAGAAGCTGCGCAAAGTGACCATAGGAGCCAATGTGACTAAGATTGGAAAGCAGGCATTCTACGGGGACAGCGCTCTGAAGTCCCTCAATGTGAGGACCAAGAGCCTCAAGAGTGTGGGCAGCAAGGCGCTGAAGGGAATTAACAAAAGGCAGTGATAAAGGTACCCAGCAGCAAACGTGCAGCTTACAAAAAGGTACTTAAAAACAAGGGACAGAGCAGCACAGTAAACATCAAATAGTCAGTGAAATACGGGAGAGGGCAGGCCGATACAGGGCTGTCCCTTTCCCGACTCTGCACTGCGTAGCCGTAACAGTTCAGCCAAGATGCCCACAAGTACGCCAGAGAGTGGTAAAATTGACGGAGCGGTGTATTTCAAGGTAGAATGTGGAAGTGGAGCCAGGGGAACAGAAACTATGTGGAAAAAAATTGTACGAAAATATAACAACTGGAAGCTGGGAACCAAACTGCTGTTTGGGTTTGTCATGGGTTCCATCATCCCTCTTCTCGTAATCCTGACTATTGGATACAGTGTAAACAGGGAGGTCCTCAGCAAGAAAATCGACCAGCTTATGGTAAACAACCTGACTCAGATTGCGGAGAGGGTACATCTGAATATTGAGACATACTCCAGCCTTTTATACCAGATCTATACGGATGACGAGATTATTGAAAATATCAGTATCATGACGGACAACACCAGGCAGGAGTACGCGTTTGCCTACAACAGAATCTACAATAAACTAAAGCAGTACAACAACAGCAGCCTGGGCATACGAAGCATCTGTATCGTGTGTGTGGACGGCTCATCTATCACAGCGGATTTTCAGACGGACTCTGTGCTGGACAATATCTGGACTGCTTATCCCGATCTGCGGCAGACAGAGCCGTACGTAAACTGCATAGGGCAGCCCAATATGGTTTTGACCCCCACCATGCGGTTCGTGGACAAGGGCAGGGAAAAGTACTACTTCCATATGTCAAAGCGCCTATTTGATTTTGCGCATCTGGATATGGAAAGCATTGGGACAGTAATCATGTCCATTGATGAGAGAATGCTGGAAAAGATCTGCAATTCGGGTGAGGAGAGCAACCAGGAGCTGGAGGAGCACAGCCTGAACTTTATTGTCACCGAGGAGCGGAGGGTGGTCACCTATCCGGACGCCTCCTTTGCGGGCCTGGGGATCAATCCGAAGCTGGATATCGCGGACTTTGTGCGAGTCAGCGGGTTTCTGCAGAAGCAGAATACGGCAGTGAATCAATACAAAGACCCGGAGACCGGGTGGATCTTTTACAATGTGTACGACCAGGACTATATGCTGAAGGATCTGCTGAGAGCCCAGATGATCCTGCTGCTGGCAGGCTCTGCGGCTGTCCTGATTGTGATTCTGATCATGATCTACACCATATACATGGTAAACCGGTCCGTACAGTCCTTGCTGCAGGGGATCTTTCAGGTGCAGGAAGGGAATCTGGACACTATAGTGCCCCAGGAATCAGAGGATGAGTTCGGGGTCATTGCCAGGAATTTCAATATCATGACAGCCAGAATCAGGGAATCCATCCAGAAGGAGCAGGAGGCCAGGAACCGGCAGAAGGATGCGGAGATCCGGGCTCTGGAGGCGCAGATCAACCCCCACTTCCTCTACAATACCCTGGACTCCATCAACTGGATGGCCATTGAGCGGGGGGAGTATGAGATCAGCACCATGCTGAGAAACCTGGGAGTCATACTGCGCTACAGTGTCAATAAGAGCAATCAGCTGGTGGCGCTGTGGGAGATGCAGGACTGGCTGCACAAGTACATCAGCCTGCAGCAGATGCGGTTCAACCATGCATTTACCTATGACATCCATTTCGATGAGAGCACCCTTCAGGCAAAGATCCACAAGCTGCTTCTCCAGCCCTTTGTGGAAAACGCCATTATCCATGGGTTTGATGAGATGGAGAGCGGGGGATATCTCCATGTGGAGTGCCGTTTTTCTGAGGAAGAGAAGTTCCTCATTTTTATAATAGAAGACAACGGGGCAGGGATGCCCCAGGAGCGGGTGGAGGAGTTCAATGACCCCAAACGCGCCATCCTGGACGACGGGCGCAGCATTGGCCTGCACAATGCATTTGCAAGAATGCATATGTACTATGAAGACCGGGCCAGCTGGACCATCAGCAGCATCTTGGGACTGGGAACCGTGGTTACCTTGAGAATACCGACAGAAGAAAAGACAGGAGAGAACGAGCATGAGGATACTGATTGTGGAGGTTGAGGAAAAGATTCTGGAGGAGAAGGGGGCGGATCGAAGGGACGCCCCAGGGATATCTGCGCACCATGCTTCTGGGCAGCGGGGAGGAGGAGGCCAGGAGCCTTCGGCTGCTGCTGGAGACAGGCGCTCTGTCCGGGGTTCGCAAAAGCTGGCTGTTTCTGGGCTATATGGGAGGGACGGATGCCTCTTATCTGGAGGGGTGCAGGCAGAACTTTGAGGTCCTTCAGAAGAAGTATACCCAGCACAGGATCTACTCCACCTTTATTGAGAATACCCAGGAGTATCTCTGTCTGATCCAGGCGGACCTTCCTAAAGAGCGCATATGCAGTATGATGGAACACCGGATTTTTATGGAAAAGAGCAAAAGAGGGATGCCTCTGTGGACAACCACCTGTATACAGCACCCCGCAGAGCTCAGGGAGAGCGTCAGCAAGATGCGCACCTGGTACACCTGGGCCATGGTCCTGGGCTATGACCATCTGATAACGGAGGAGGAGATTGACTGCTTTAAGGCAGAGGAATTTCAGTATCCCGTGGGACTGGAGAACAGGCTAAAGGCTGAGGTGTGCAAAGGAAACCGGGAAAAAATCAGTGAGTGCGCCAAAGAATTTGTGGCCCTGATGGGGCAGCAGAGATGCAGCCCTTTCCACATACGCGAGAGCTATATCCGTATGGTGAACTTCCTTCTAAATCTGTCCAGTGAGGTGGCACAGGAGGGATACCGGCTGATGCAGGAGCTGGGGCCTATCCACGAACTGGGAAGAGCAGTGACCCTGTTTGAGATGCAGGAGTGTTTTTTTAGGGTGACGGAGGTGCTGGAGAACGCGGTCAATAAAAAAAGAAGATATCCGCAATTATACTGTCAACAGGGCCATCAGCTACATACGCGAACACTACCAGGAGGTGATCTCCCTGGAGGAGATGGCGGGCAGGCTTGAAATTACACCGGAATATCTGAGTACCTTATTTAACCGGGAGATGGGAATCAATTTCTCCACCTTTTTAAAGAAGTTCCGGGTAAGTCAGGCAAAGCGGCTTCTAAAGGGCAGTTATATGAAGATTTACGAGGTGGCAAATGCGGTGGGATACGGAGATTCCAAGTACTTCAACCGGGTCTTTCGGGAAGAGGTGGGGTATCCCCGGGGACTACAGGCAGTCGTAGGAGGAGACAATGAAAAAAAAAAAGATGGTGTTTCTGCTGGCAGCGGCAGGCATGATTTTGCTGGGATGCAGCAGACAGCCGGCAGATGAGGCACAGACAGAGGCGGCCAGGGAGGAGCTGATTCTCTGGTCTTACTATGAAACAGATGCGCAGAGGTCGGGACTGAGCGCCCTGATCGGGGGCTTCAATCAGTCCCAAAACCAGTATCACATGACATGGGAATACGTCCCCATGACGGATTTTGACAAAGAGCTTTCCAGATCCTACACCGAGCAGGAGCTGCCGGATATGGTGCTCATCGACAATCCGGACATGCCTGCCTTTATGAGGATGGGGATTTTTGAGGATATCACAGACCGCATAGGGGACTGGGACCTGTTGGAGGAGTACTACCCTGCGGCTCTGGAGACGGTCCGGCTGGACGGCCGTTATTACGGGATTCCCTTTATCTGTAATAATCTGGGTTTGATTTATAACACGGAGATGCTTGAGGAGGCCGCAATCGATCCCCCGGAGAACTGGGAGGAGCTGCGCAAAGCGGCGGCGGCGCTGGCCACAGAGGAGCGGAGCGGATTTTTGATGTGCGCCATATCCTCCGAGCAGGGGGCTTTCCAGATCATTCCCTGGATACTGGGCGCAGGGGAGGAGGCGGATGAAATAGGAGGCAGGCTGACAGAACAGACATACTCGTTCCTGAACAGCCTGGTGGAGGAGGGCAGCATGTCCGCTGACTGTATCAATCTGTCCCAGACGGATGTGGCGCGCAAGTTCATCGCAGGGGAGACGGCTATGATGGAAAATGGTCCCTGGATACTGTCCATGCTGGACAAGGCGGGTGTGCCCTACGGAATTGCCAAGTTCCCGGAAGGGGCCAGAGAAGCCATGATCACAGGAGGAGAAAATATCGGCATTGTGAGGGGCAAGAATGTGGATGGAGCCCTGGCCTTTCTGCAGTACTGTCAGGGAGGCAAGGTGATGGAGAACTTCTGCAAAAATACGGGGGCTCTTCCGGCCAGAAGGGAAAACGCCAGGAAGCTGACCCAGAGCCAGCCAAAGCTTCAGGTGTTTGCAGACCAGATGGAGTACGCCATACCCAGGACCTCCATACCGGAGTGGAACACGATCTCAGAGTCCCTGACCAGCAACTTTTACAGCATGATATCAGGGGAAATCACGCCCAGGCGGGCAGCGAACGCCATAGGCATAAAATGATTTAAATATATCCACCTATATTAAAATATTAGAATTAAAGAAAAACCAAGCCTCTCTTATAATGTAGATACCAGGAAAGATACTGGAGAACAAAATAAGGGAGGTTTATACTATGAAGTTTAAGAAGATCGCAGCCATGATGCTGGCAGCGGCCATGACATGCACCCTGCTGGCCGGATGCGGCGGCTCAGGCGGAAATCAGGCGGACAGCGCATCAGCGCCAGGGACAGAGAAGAGCCAAACAGCAGCGGCTGACACAGAAGCGCAGCCGTCAGCCGCGGACACAGAAGAAGCGGCGCCGGACAAAGAGGAGGCTTCCGGAGAGAAGAAGGAAGTGGTGATCTGGGACTACTTTGAGACAGATGCCCAGAAAGAAATGATGCAGAAACTGATCGACGGATTCAATTCTTCACAGGAAGAATTTACCGCATCCCATACATACGTGCCCTTTGCTGATTATGAGAAACAGCTCACGCTGGGTCTGGCATCCGGGGAGCTTCCGGATCTGGTAATCATGGACGGATGCGGAATGGCGTCCTTTATCCAGCTGGGACTTATGGCGGATGTGTCAGACGCGGACATTGACTGGGACGCGTACTTAAAGGGACCCATGGAGTCCACTATGATGGATGGAAAGCATTACGGCATTCCTTTTGCAACCAACTGTACGGCACTGTTTTACAACAAAGACCTGTTTGACGCAGCAAATCTTGCTTACCCGGATGAGAATACTACCTGGGCGGACTTCAAAGAGATGGCGGCAGCCCTCACCAAGGACGGCGTGACAGGATTCGGAAACGCGGCGGTGGGTACGGATGAGGGAACCTTCCAGTGCCTCCAGTGGCTCTACACAGCAGGCGGTTCCTATACAGACATCGGGAACGGAAAAGCAGCCTATGAGCTTATGAAGGAGATGATAGACGCTGGTTCCTGGACAAAAGAGTGTGTAAACTGGACCCAGTCTGACGTTAATAACAACTTTATGGCAGGCAACATCGCAATGCAGCAGAACGGTCCCTGGCAGATCCCCGGCATTGAGGCCAACGCTCCGGAGCTGAACTACGGGGTTACTGTACTTCCCAAGCTGGACGAGAATGCTGGCCAGGCAACCTCCATTCTGGGCGGTGAGAATATCGGCGTGGTGAACAAAGAGGATACCTCAGGGGCAGTTGCCTTTATGAAATACTATGACCAGAACGAGATCATGGTGGAGGCAATGAAAATGTATGGATCCTTTCCACCCAAGACGGAAGCAGCACAGGACTCCTACTGGACCGATGACCCGATTCAGGCAGCTTTTATCCAGCAGCTTGAGACATCCATCCCCAGAGGACCATCCGCATCATGGCCATCCTATTCAACAGCAATTCAGACAGGGTTCCAGAAAGTCATGACAGGCGCAAAGACTCCGGATCAGGCTGCCACAGATACGCAGGCGGCAGTGGACGCGGTAAAATAGAGATGACGATTCGGGACTGTTCCTTTAAACAGTCCCGTTTTCATTACAAGGAGGGATCAATGTGAAGCTTAAAAAGAAAGTCAGCGGCATGGCTGGGCGTGGTCTTTGCCCTTCCGGCGCTGGTCTATATGATGTTTTTCATCGGATATCCGATGATAGAGAACCTGATATTGAGTCTGAAAAACGTGGATGTGTATACATTTGCCGACAAGTCAGCCCAGAGCTTTGTGGGACTTAAAAATTATTCGGAGCTTTTCAGCAGCGCCAACTCCGTGCTGCTGAAGTCCATAGGAAACACCCTTATCTTTACTGTGGCCTCTATCTTTTCCAGTTTATCATTGGATTCGGTCTGGCGCTGCTCTTTAACAAAAATTTCCGGGATGTTCCTTTTCCGGGGCGTGACCATGATTTCCTGGCTTCTGCCGGTGACAGTGGCCGGTCTGCTGTTTAAGTTTATGTTCCAGCTAAACGGCGGTATCATCAACCAGTTCCTCACTTCCATAGGAATCCTGAACCAGCCCATCGAGTGGCTGCTCCACGGGAATACAGCCATGACTGCAATTGTGGTTGCCAATATATGGATCGGCATACCATTTAATATGATGCTGATACTGACCGGACTGACCACCATTCCGGAGGAGATCTATGAGAGCGCCAGTCTGGACGGGGCCAACAAATTTCAGACTCTGTTCAGGATCACGATTCCCATGATTAAACCCGCAATCATGTCCGTGCTGACACTTGGATTTGTGTATACCTTTAAGGTGTTTGACCTGGTTTGGGTAATGACTAAGGGAGGACCCGTGAATGCCACGGAGCTGGTTTCCACCTATGCGTACCGGCTTTCCTTTGAGGAGTTCCAGTTCAGCAAAGGTGCGGCAGCGGCCAACATTCTGTTTTTGATTCTGCTGTTTGTGGGATTTTTCTATATCCGCACCATAGATGATGATGAGGTGATGTAGCATGAAAAAGGAGACAAAGAAAAAAATAGGACTCTTAATTGTGGGGGCGATCATATTTGTGATTTTTATCTTCCCCTTTACTGGATGCTGGTGACAGCACTGAAAACCCAGGTGGAAATCTTTCAGATCCCAACGCCGCTGTGGCCGAAGGATCTGACCTTTGAGGCATTTCAGAAGCAGCTGTCCGCTTCCAGTGATACCCTGAGGGGGTTTCTGCAACAGCTTTATCATCGGCCTGGGAGCCATGGCGATCTCCACCATCCTCGCCATCCCGGCATCCTACGGTCTGGCCAGATTTAAGTTTAAGGGTAAGAAGGTGATTATCCTGCTGTTTTTGATCACGCAGATGCTGCCCTCCACCCTGGTGCTCACCTCCCCTGTACATCATGTTTTCAGGGGCCAAGCTGTTGAATACCTACTGGGCGCCCATTCTGGCGGATGCCACGCTTGGGATACCCTTTTCCGTCATTATACTGAGGACGTATTTCCTCTCCATCCCCAAGGAACTGGACGAGGCGGCCAAGATCGATGGGTGTGGGCATCTGACCGCCTTTGTGAAGATCATGCTCCCCATTGCAAAGCCGGGGGTGGTAGTGGCGGCAGTCTTCTCCTTTGTGTACGCGTGGGGGATCTGATCTATGGAATCACATTTATCACAAACCCCAATATGCGGCCCATCACATCCAGTATCTACAATTATGTGCAGCAGTACCAGACACTTTGGAATTCCACCATGGCGTTCGGCATCATTGCCATCCTGCCGGTGGTGCTGATCTTTATATTTATGCAAAAGTACATTGTAAGCGGTCTCACAAACGGCGCAGTGAAGGCATAGAGGAGGGACAAGATGAGACTCAGATCTGTTGAATTAAAAAATATACACATTGAGGACGCGTTTTGGTCTAAACACGTGGATTTGGTGAGAAAGGCAATCATTCCATACCAGTGGGAGGCCATGAATGACCGTATCCCGGATGCCCAGTCCAGCCACTGCCTGGAAAATTTCCGAATTGCCGCGAAAGAGGCGCAGGGAGAATTTTACGGAGCGGTCTTTCAGGACACGGATGTGGCAAAATGGCTGGAGGCAGTGGGCTTTTCTCTGGCCTGCTACCCGGACAAAGAGCTGGAGCAAACGGCGGATGAGGCCATTGACCTGATCGCCGGGGCCCAATGCAGTGACGGATATATCAACACGTATTTTACCGTCAAGGAGCCGGACAGACGGTGGAAGGATCTGGGTGAAGGCCATGAGCTTTATACAGCCGGACATCTGATGGAGGCCTCAGTGGCTTACTACCAGGGAACGGGAAAGAGGAAATTTCTGGACTGTATGTGCCGGTTTGCGGATCTGATCTGTGACACCTTCGGGACAGAGAAGGGGAAGATCTACGGATATCCTGGCCACCAGGAGGTGGAGATCGGACTCATAAAGCTCTGGCAGGTGACAGGAGAGCAGCGGTATCTGGACCAGGCAAAGTACTTCATCGATGCCAGGGGAGTGGGGGAAAACTATTTTCTAAAAGAAATGAGCAGGCCGGACCATCACCTGATCTTCCCGGAGTTTGCAGACTATGATCCCAGATACTCTCAGTCCCACCTGCCGGTGCGGGAGCAGACCGCAGCAGAGGGCCATGCGGTGCGTGCAGTTTATATGTACTGCGCCATGGCGGACCTGGCGGAGGCTTACGGGGACACATCCCTGATGAGAGCCTGTGAGAGACTGTGGAAAAACATGGTGGAAAAGCGCATGTATGTGACAGGGGGCATCGGTTCCTCCGGCATCCTGGAGCGGTTTACCACAGATTATGATCTGCCAAATGATTACAATTACTCTGAGTCCTGCGCCTCCATAGGACTTGCACTGTTCGGGCTGCGAATGAGTCAAATCACCAGAGATGCGGGCTATATGGACATTGTGGAACGGGCGCTTTACAATACCGTTCTTGCGGGTATTGCCCTGGACGGAAAGAGCTTCTTCTATGTCAATCCACTGGAAGTATGGCCGCCCGCCTGCATGGACAGGACATCCAAGGAGCATGTAAAGCCGGTGCGCCAAAAATGGTTTGGTGTGGCTTGCTGCCCTCCAAATATAGCGAGAACATTGGCCTCCCTGGGACAGTATCTTTACAGCGTATCCGAAGATGCTCTTTGGGTGAATCTCTTTGCATCCAGTGAGGCAGAGACACGGGTGGGCGCTCAGAAGGTCCGCCTGGTACAAAAGACAGAGTTTCCAAGAGACGGCCATATCCGGTTTGCGGTTTCCTGCGAGAAGCCGGGGATGAAGCTGGCGGTGAGGATACCGGAATATGCGAAAGACTGCAGACTCGACCGTGCGCCGGAGCGTATAGAAAAGGGATATGCTTATTTTACAGTATCAGAGGGGAGTGGAACCTGGACATGCGCTTTGAGATGCTCGTCCGAGTACTCCGCGCCAACCCCCAGGTCCGGGCGGACAGCGGGAAGGCTGCGCTTCAGAGAGGGCCCCTTGTCTACTGCCTGGAGGAGATTGACAACGGACCGAATCTTCCGGCACTGTTTCTAAAATCCGGTGAAGAGATCAGGGAGCGGTTTGAACCCGGTCTTTTCGGGGAACCACAGTGCTGACGGCACAGGGGATGCGGATTTCAGAAAAGGACTGGAAAGAGGGGGAATTGTACCGGGAAAGAACTATGAATTTTGAGAGTACAGAGCTTACCTTTGTGCCCTATCCCTACTGGGGAACAGGGGGATGGGGGAGATGCTGGTGTGGGTGAAGGAGTGGATCTGCGGGAAATGACAATGAAATATCTTCTGTTTCTGTTGGCTGCCTTATCAAGGCGGCTGACAGCTCAGGAGATATTTTTTTGTGTCTTATGTCCGGTTGAAACCTGTCTGCAAAGGCAAATAACAAAAATTTAAGACGGACAAGTCCCCAAATGCCAAATTTGTTTTTTATTTTAAATTTGTGCTGACATTCGCAAAAAAAGTCTGCTCCAAAGCGGATTATAATGGTTCTGTAAAAATATCTGCACTTTTGATAATGGAGAAAAGAACAGAATGCAAGAGGTGTAAAAAACAAAAAATATTGTATACAAAGTCAGAAGATCAGAACAGTGGAAGCTGTTTTTTGTTGAAAAAAGTCTAAAAAGCCGATAGCCCACATAAACACTAGGGTTATCGGCTTTTTTCTAAAAATGTTGTATGTCTTCAACCATTTTCTAATCTGAGCCCGTACATAGGCTTCCGGAGCATCTGCAATTTTTAACAGCTCAAAAGGTTCACGAAAATTTAGCAAAAACAAGCTAAAAATAGTTTATATATAGCACAAATTTAAGGTAGTCAAGTCCCAAAATGCCAGGAATTCTTATCTGGACATAAATTTGTGCTGGTATTTGCAAAAAAGTCTGCTCCAAAGCCGATTATAATAGTTTTAATAGGAAATATTTATTGGTACAAAAGACATAAAGGTGGATATATTTACGGTCAGGCCGCTTTAACGGAGGGCTGAAGTAATCCAATATCGAGCGAAGACAGGAGGACACGAAACTATGACAAAGATATTGGTTTGTGATGACGAAGGGATTGTGCGGGAATCGCTGACATTTATTATTCATAAAAACTTTGGTAATGAATGCCAAGTAGAAACGGCAAAGAATGGCAGAATCGCCATTGAGCAGGCAGAGAGTTTCCGGCCGGATATTATCCTGATGGACATACAGATGCCGGGGATCAATGGAATCAACGCAATGGAGGATATACGCCGGGAAAACAAAAATGTAGTATTCATTGTTTTAACAGCATACGACAAATTTGAATACAGCCAGGCAGCTATTAATCTGGGGGTATTTTCGTATCTGACCAAACCGATCAATCGGGATGAATTATGTGATATCCTGCGTAAAGCCATGAAGCAGATTCGGGAGCGCAAGGCAAAGGCCAGCTCCGACCTTTTTGGTAAAGGAGAAATTGGAAGCGGTTATTCCGATTATCGAGAGTGGATTTATATACAGTGTAATATTGGAAAATAATAATGTCTCGAATTCTGTAGACTATGGAAGATACCAGGATGCTGATTATTCGGTGCCGGAGGGGATCAGCTATAGGGAATTGCTGGATATTCATGAGGAATATGGCTGTGTTGTGGTCATAGAATGCGGAGACGAACTGCAAAAAGGAAATCTGAGCAATAAAGTGGGTGCAGGAATCAAACTGCAGAAAAATTATCTGATCTTCCGGGAAACCATAAAAGAGATGCTGGCAGCAGTGGTGGGCGAGGTTATGGCCAATAAGGTGATTGCCATTATCCCCTGCAAGAGTGCGGAAGAGTCTTACGACGAGCGGGTTTTGAAGATTGAAAAGATGCGCACGCTGCTGCGTAAGCTGGAGCAGCAGATTGGGTTGAAATTCAAGGCGGGATTGGCCTGGTCCGTCCCTGGAGCGAGATGGCGGAGTCCTACCGGGAGGCCAGTGAAGTGGCGCACCAGGGAGTGTGGAAGGTGACCCATGCCAAGGATATGCCGGTTAGCTGTGTGTATGAGGAAACGTATCCTGTTGAGGTAGAAAAGCAGATTTTTGACGCCGTAGAAAAGGGGGATGTGAAAAGGGTAAAGCATTTTAGCGAAGCATTTATCAGGTGGCTGGAGAGCTGCAGTCCCCAATTAAATAATACAGTACGGTTAAAAGTCATCGAATTTATTCTCTGGGCAGAACATCTGGCCTATATGCAGGGGGTATGGTTTACCGGCTGGACGACCGCCGGGGTTATTTGGACACCCTGCTTTCTCTGCAGTCCTATAAAGCGTTGGGCCGCTGGTTTGTCCGGAAGATGGAGGAGGCGGCGGTGCATATTGCCATGAAGCACCGGGAGAAAACAGGAAATGTGGTGGAAACAGCCAAGGAATATATCCGCGCCCATTTTACCGGAGATCTGTCTCTGGAACATCTGGCAAGAGAGATCGATATCAGTCCTTATTATCTGAGCAAGCTGTTTAAGGAGATTGAAGGGGTTAATTATATCGATTATGTCACCAGCCTTCGGATCGAATATGCAAAGACGGTGTTGAACGAAAGCGGGAAGAGCATCAAAGAAATCTGCTGTGATGTGGGTTACAGTGACCCCAATTACTTCAGCAGGATATTTAAAAAATGGACGGGAGTTACGCCCACAGAATATCGGGAAGGAGGTGTAATGAAAAAGGAGTGAAATAAGGTGTTTTAGATGGATTTTTGCATGCAACTGCCAGATAAAAAATAAGGAGGTACAAAAAATGTTTAGGACAGCAGGTTTCTTTAAGGCATGTTTGGGAGTGTTCATCGGTGCATTCGTTATCACCCTGCTTTTAGCCGGATGCGGCGACAGAGCTGCGGCACAGACGCAGAAAATGACTCCCGGGTATTATGATGCCGAATTTGAGGGTACATCTGCTAAAGGCGATGCGTTTCTCGCTTGTGGGACGGGCGGCCGCCTGGACAGGATCTTTGAGGATGGATCGCAGGAGAATATACCGCTGTCAGTGGACGGCAATGATTTGACCGATGTGCTCATCGATGGAGAACTTACGTTGGTTTGTGGGGCGGAGGGCACCGTAGTCTTTTGCCGCAACGGCGGTGAGTTTCAGGCTGCGTCCGGTACAGGCAGGGAGCATATCATGGGTCTGGCTCAGTTCAAAGGAAGCTATTATGCCTGCACTTACAGTGGAGAAATTCTCATGTCGGATGACGGGGAATCCTGAAAACCAGTATACAGCTGTCCGAAAAACCGCTCATTGCCATCAAAGCCGACAGTACGTATTTAATGGCAATAAGTGAAGACACCGATATTTATAAGACGAAAGACGGAGAAAATTGGGATCATGAGAACTACAACAAAGTCTATGATGGCTATGCGCCGCAGCAAATCTTTCATAACATGGAAAATTATCTGGAAACCTTTACCATAATCGGAAGTCAGGCCGACAATCCCGAAGCACCGGCGGTTATGTTGTCATCGAATGGGGGAGGTTTGGTCAGTACAGGGCTCTAAGGAGATCAACGGACGTCCGCCTGAAGATTATTACCCACTGACAATCAACGCATTAAGCTTTTTTGACGATATGCTGCTGGCCGCGTGTGACAAGGGCAGGATTTTAACTCTTACGGACTGTCCGTCATGCGACACAATAACGGAAGCAGCCGATGGAGACTTGCACTGCATTGCGGTCAGCAAGGATAAAGTGTTGGCGGCGGGGAGCGGTTTTGTATTTGAGGTTATGGACGGCGCTGAGTTCAGCGTGAGTGATAACTGATAAATAGTTACTATTCACAGCCACTGTTCCGCGTGTTGCTGTTCACAGAACTGCGTTTTTGCAGGGCTGTGAATAGTAACGATAAATAAGATGCGTCAAAGCCAGTAAGATCAATAGATTCAGGCTTGACAGAAAAGGAAGGGAGATTATGGTAAAAAAACATGGAAACGATTCCTGCTGTCTGCTATAGCGGCAGTCTGTGTGCTGGGAGCCGGTGCAGAGCCGCTTGAGAGTCATGCGGATACGGGAGAAGAGAAATACTATGGAACCTCCAGCGACAATGGGGACGGAACCTTTGACAATGACGCGATGATGGATTCGGACACGCCGGACCCCCGTATTATCTGTCATGAGGGCGCATTCTATATGCTTTCCACCTCGATGCATTTTTCTCCCGGAATACCGGTGATGAAATCCTATGACCTGGTTAACTGGGAAGTGGTCAACTATGTATACAACATAATGGATGATTACGACAACCTGGCCATGCGGGACGGCAAATACGATTACGGTGCGGGCTCATGGGCGCCCAGCCTGACGTATAATCCCAGGGATGAGCATTTTTATGTCTCACATACGTCCAATACCTCCGGCAAAACCTACTTCTATAAGACGGATGATATCGAAAACGGGGTTTGGGAACAAATCGTATGCGATACCTTTTTTTCACGATGCAAGCCTGTTCTTTGACGACGATGGAACGCCGTATATGTTTTACGGCAGCGGATCTATTCTTGTTGCAGAACTTAAGCAGGACTTTTCAGGGATGGAAGGATCCCCCAAAACCATTATAACGGCGGCTATGACTACAGAGGTGGCCGGTAGTGCGAATACCTTCCTGGAGGCAACGCATGCCTACAAGGTAAATGACACGTACTATGTTTTCATGTGCGGATGGCCGAGCGGAATGACAAAGGTACAGTACGTCTTTAAATCGCAGACGATTGATGCAGGCTATGAAGGAAAACTGCTTATCAACGATGACATGGGACGCGGCGAAGGCGCAGCCCAGGGCGGTATCCTCCCTATGGCGGACGGCAGCTATATGGGATTTTTCATGCACCGCCGCGGGGCAGCCGGCAGGGGCGTTGTGCTGACGCAATGTGTTTTTTGATGAAGAGGGATGGCCGGTTGTGACGGAAAATGACAGCAAAAAAGATCAAGCGGATCATGAAGATTCCTGTTGAGGGAACCTTTGAGAAAAAGAGCATAGTAAATTCCTATGATTTCAACAATGGCGAGACGCGTCCCTCATACACCTGCCAGGATCAATATGACGACCCTGCTGGAAAGGAACCCGGAAGATATACCTACAACGGCTCGAACTTAAAAGCTTGGCTTTGAGTGGAACCATAATCCGGACAATCGTTACTGGTCTTTGACAGAGCGTCCGGGATATCTGCGGCTGACCAATGGCAGCCTGGCAGCCAACGGCGTTGTGACCGGAGCACGAAATGTCCTGACAACCAGAACCTTTGGCCCGGAAAGTACCGGAAGCATTGCCATGGATATCAGTGAAATGAAGGACGGGGATGTGGCCGGACTGGCAGCCTTTAACCGCCTGTACGCTTACTGCGGAGTCAAAATGGAAGATGGACAGAAGTCTGTCATTTACAGAACAAAAGTCAATGATGAGAATCCAGGAGCCTTTGACAATAATGATGAATGGGCAGAGACCGTGATTGCTCCGGTTCCGGAGGATGTCACCCGGGTTTACGTGAAGCTTTACAATGACTATAAGGTTTATGGCAATGAAAGAGCTTACTTTTCCTACAGCCTGGACGGGGAAAGCTGGGTGAATACCAATATGTCCAGAAAGGTGGATTTCGGATATCCGCAGCATTTCGTTGGTTACCGTTTCGGCATTTTTAATTTTGCCACGCAGGAAACGGGAGGCTATGTGGATTTCGACTACTTCCTGCTGGGGACTATGGCCCGCAGCAGCCCCGTGATGATCAGGAGGCGGCCATGAGGGCGGCGGAAAAGCTGGATGCAATCCAGACCTTAACGCCGGACAGCGCGGAAGCGATCGCGCAGGCACGCCGTGCCTACAGCGAGCTGACTTTGGTGCAGAAGGAGTTCTTTGCTGCCGGCGGTTCACTAAAGAGGCTGGAGGATTATGAGGCGGCTTATGAGGCGCTTCAGAAGATCTGTGCAGTGAAAGAGCCGGTCACAGCGGGCAGCAGAACCGCCATTGAGGCAGCCAGAAGAGCCTATGATTCCCTGAGTGCAGACAGAAGAAAGCTGATTGCGGCATATTATCCGCTGCTGGTCAAAGCAGAAAAAAAGAATATTCTGACATAATGGCGGAAACGCCGAAATTTAAGGATCTCTCCAAAGCAGCCGTCAGTGAGATTACAGCGCAGAATTATACCGGAAAACCTCTGACGCCCGCCTTTACGGTTACCATGGACGGAAAGGTGCTGGCAAAGGACAGAGATTATACAGTCGCTTATAAGGATAATGTCAAAATCGGAACGGCTGCTGTTACGATTACAGGAAAGCTTGACTATAGGGGATCGCTTACCAAAACCTTTGCGATTACACTGAAAAAGGGACAGGTATGCAAAGCCGGAAGCTACACGTATAAAATCACGAATGCAGATCTGACCGGTAAGGGAACAGTTGAACTGAAAGGGCACAGTCAGCAAGAAGCTTAAGCGCATCAAAGTAAGCGACACTGTCACCATCGGCGGCAGGAAGTTTCGGGTAACCGCAGTCGGCGCTTCCGCATTTAAGGGCTGCAAGAACGCCGTTCGGGCTGTGATTGGAAAGAATGTAAAGACGATTGGGAAAAAATGCATTCGCGAAAGCCTCTAAGTTAAAGACGATTCAGATCAAGAGCACGGCGCTTAAGAAAGCGGGAAAGAACGCTTTTAAGGGTATCCATGCCAAAGCGCGTATCCGGGTGCCGAAAAAATGCTATAAAAATATCAGAAAGTCCTGAGGAATAAGGGACAGAAAAAAGACAGTGAAGCTCGTAAAATAACCTGATATGCGAAAGGAGAGGACGATGAATGTGAAACTTAAAATGAAAGGAAAAAAGCTCGTCAGCTTACTGCTATGCCTTTGCATTGCAATGTCATTTCTACCACGCCTCGCTTTGCCCTACGACAGGGTTGAGGCTGGTCAACTGCGGGCTACCGAGCCGTTATCACGGCCCGCTGCGGGAACTTCCCGCGATGAGATTCTTGAATACTACGGAAACGGAGCATTTGGAGATACCTCGCTGACCTTCGAGGAACGGGCGGCCGATCTCGTCTCACGTATGACCCCGGCGGAAAAACAGGATCAGCTATTAGCTTTCTGGGGACAGCCGAGGGGGCTGTACCCACGCTTGGCATTCAGGCGAACAGATGGTGGAAAGAGGCGCTTCATGGCATAGGCCGTGAAGGAAAAGCCACATCTTTTCCTTCCCCGCTGAATATGGCTTCCATGTGGAATCCAGACCTCATGCTTAAAATAGGTATTGCTATCTCCAACGAAGGACGCTATCACAGCAATGCAGGACATAACGCCAGTCCCGGCAACTCATTGACCTATTGGTCTCCCACGATCAACCTGCACCGCGATCCGCGCTGGGGCAGAAACGAGGAGAGTATGGGTGAGGACCCCATCTGGCCGGCGTGACGGCAACCATGTTTGTCAGCGGTATGCAGGGTGATGAAAGGACTGCAGAGCTAGACCCGTACTATGATCCGAAATACCTCAAAACAGCAGCCACGATGAAGCATTTTGCTGCCAACAACAGCGAGGGAAACCGCCACGGCGGTGAGACGGATATTGACGACAGGGTGCTCCGGGAATATTACCTGAACGTTTTTCAGCAGGTTGCGGAGAATACGGATGTAGAAGGAACTATGACGGCTTACAATAAAGTCAACCGCGTACCTGCGCCTGCCAATACGTATCTTGTGGACGACCTTCTGCGCAAAACATGGGGCTTTAACGGTCATGTGGTTTCTGATTGCGGCGCGGTTCAGGACATTGTCAACGGTGCAAACGGTCTTTGGCAGTACACAAAGGAATCGCCGGCACAGATGTCTGCCGCCCGTTCCATAAGAGCGGGAACGGACATGAACTGTTCTTTCAGTAATGTATATAACAGCAACACATTGGCTGCCATTGACTCGGGGTATATGACCGAGGATGATATGGACCGGGCGCTTTTGCGTGCTTTCACAGAGCGTATGAGGACAGGTGAGTTTGATCCTCCGGAGGAGAATAAGTACAGAACAATTCCTGACGTGCTGGAAGCAGAGCCGCATCTGGAGCTTTCAAAACAATCCTCCCTTGAATCCCTGACGCTTTTGAAAAATGAAGTTCCAGCCACGCCGCAATCTATGGACAAAAAGATATTGCCGGTGGATCTGGACAGCGTGCCGGATGGAGGCACCATTGTAATGGTGGGTGACTTTGCCAACTATTTTGAATTGGGTGATTACAGCGGGTCTCCGGAGAACATCGTTACAATAAAAGACGGTATGAGGGAGTATATTGACACTTACAATAGCGAAAATCCGGGCAGGAATCTGCAGTTTAAGCATTTCAACGGAAACTCATCAACTGCCGGAGGCGGCGCGGAGGGTTATCTGAGAAACATAAATCAATTTACATTTGAATATGCAGATAAAACCAGTGTCTCACAGGAAGCGGCCAATGCCAACACAGTCGTTGGTATGCAGAGAGAAGGAAGCAACTTAGGGTATATTACGGATAATTCCTATGCCACATATGCCACTGGTCTGGACATAGCCAACCTTACAAGGATTACGGTAAGTTCTGCCGCACCAAGCACTTCGCATAACGATGTTTATATCCACTTCCGTGCCAGAGACAATAAAGGTCCCGTGCTGGCAACCGTCAAAACCAACTGCACGTCAGACTGGCAGGACTATCGAATCTACAGTGCGGATGTTGACGGCGCCAAACTCGCCGGGATCATAGAAGAACTGGGAACCACTCCGACAATATGCATGGTGGTATCCAGCGACAGCAACCCTGACCCTGTTTACGATGAAACAAACATGGCGGCGGATTATAATGATGCGCTGGCAGCAGCAACGGAGGCTGATCTTACCATAGTATTTGTGGGAAGCGGACAGCAGGCAGCCGGCCTTCCGAGTGGATACAAGCTGTGCGCTGAGGAAAAGGACCGGGCGAATCTCAAGCTCCCGCTTCTGCAGGACATAATGGCGCGCGAGGTTTGTAAAACTGCCAAGAGGAGCGTTGTGGTGATGCAGTCGGTTGGTTTCCATGCGGTAGATGAGTTCATCGATGAAACAGACGGCTTTATTTTTACAAGCTACAACGGCCAGTATCAGGGCTGGGCGCTTCCACGGGTTATTTTCGGAGACTATAATCCCAGCGCGCGTTTACCGTTCACCTGGTATGCGAATGAAAGCCAGATGCCCAATATACTCGATTACTCCATCCGGCCGGTAAAGGACGGCGATGGATTTACCAATTATGGACGCACCTACCAGTATTTCACAGGTGATGTACAGTGGCCCTTTTGATTCGGCCTGTCCTACACTGATTTCGAAATCTCCAATGTTCAGATTGACAAAACGGCCGCTGGTGTCAAGGACAAAGTAACCGTGACGTTCGATGTTGAAAACAAGGGATCTGTGCCCGGCGCGCAGACTGTTCAGGTGTATGTGTCTTCGCCCAAGGCGTACACATCCTCCGGTGACCGCGACTATAGTTTTCCTGTGAAGCAGCTCAAGGGATTCAAGCACGTAGAGCTTGAACCAAATGAGAAGAAAACAGGTCTTTCAGTGGAACTGGATGTAAATGAATTCTTCTTCATCACCACGCCTGACGGCGCAGGGACGGAGGGATTTGAGAATGAGTTCGGCAGACCTCTGGAAGCAGGCAGACGCGTTGTTTATTCCGGCAACTATGAGATTCAAGTGGCTTCATCCAGCGATGACAGCGACATTGCTGAGAAGAAGACGCTTGCCGTTAAAGGAACGTCAAATCCTGACGGCAGCCCTGAGGACGGTTTCAAACCGTGGCTCAAGACAGCAACGCTTTCCGGCTCAAAGATCTGGGCTGAACCAGGTGCATATGTCAAGTCGAATCTGGCCGTTGCCTTGAGCGATGAGACGCTCTTCCAAAACGATGAAAGACAGCTGAAACCTCAGATCAATGAGGTAACCGGTACTCCCCATGAACCCATAACAATACAGGAGATGCTAAATCAGCTAAAAGACTACGGTGTTGAGTGCAATGTGGAGTTCACCAGTGACAACAGCCGAATAGCACACGTAAATGCGCAGACAGGAGACGTAAGGGCACTGCGAAACGGGGTTACCACAATCAGAGCCAGAGTCACGATAAACGGCAAGACATGGGAAAATGCCGCCTCTGATGAGAAACTGGAGGCCTCATACCCGCTGGCAGTAAACGGAGCCCCTCTTCAGCATGTGGAAAGTGTCAGTGTGAATACGGATACTCTTATATTGGAGACAGGAAAAACAGGGACACTAAAAGAAACGGTCCTGCCGGAGAATGCGGCGGTCAAAGATGTGACATGGTCAACGTCCAATCCAAATGTGGCAACGGTGAAAGATGGACAGGTAACCGCAGTAACGCCGGGTGTGGCTACAATTACTGCGACAACCATTGACGGAGAAAAGACAGCATCCTGTATAGTCACCGTAAAACTCTCAGCAGCCGACAGGGCGAAAGGCGAGGAGGCGCTTAAGCTGATCCGGGAGATCGGAACCGTAACCTTTACAGCGGAAAGCAAGAGAAAGATAGAGGCCGCAAGAAAGGCGTACGATTCCCTGACGGCATTGCAGCGGACTCTGATTTCAAGAGAGCAGCTGCAGATATTGACGGATGCCGAGGCTGCGTACAAGAGGCTGGAGGCCGGACAGGGAGCAGACAGAGCGGCGGTTGACGCTGTGATCAGGCTGATCAACGGCATTGGAAATGTCAGCACGTCCTCCAAGCCAAAGATAGATGCCGCACGAAGGGCATACGATGCTTTGAGTGCAGAACAAAAAGAAACTGATTACAGCAGCGCAGCTGAATATTTTGAAGGACGCAGAGGCCAGGTACATGACATTGATTGCAGCGCCAAAGGCGGGAGATACTTTCAAATCAGGCAAGCTGTGGTATAAAGTCAAGACGGCAGCCAGGGGGACAACGAAAAAAGACAGCCGGAACCGTCGCTGTACAGAAAGTAAACAAAAACAAAAGCATACGCGGCAGCCTTACGATACCGCTTACTGTCAAGAGCAAGGGCTACTATTACAAAGTCGTAACCATACCGGGCAATGCTTTTAACGGCGCCAAAAAGCTGAAAAAGGTGACAATCAAAGATAATGTTACAAGCATTGGAGGCAGCGCGTTCCGTGGGTGCACAAGCCTTACAAGCGTATATATAGGCGCTGGCGTCACAAAGATAGAGAAAAAAGCCTTCGAAAACTGCAAGAAGTTAAAGAACATAAGAATCAAGAGCAAGAAATTAAAAAGCAGTGAAGGCAAAGGCATTCAGAAATATTCATAAAAATGCAAGAATAAGAGTGCCTGGCAGCAAATTAAAGGCCTACAAGAAGATTCTGAAATATAAAGGCCTGGGTAAATCAGTTAAAATCACTAAATAAAAAACTGAAAAAAGAAGAAGGGAAGTGTGTTATCTATGAAAAAAAAAGAATTTTTGCATTATGTACCTATGTTTTTATGATGCTTGCAGGGTTTTCCCTGTTTAACTATTCATCCGTGTTTGTTTATGCCGCTCAGGGAGACACTCACAGGATATCTTACAATCTGGACAGCGGCACATTAGGAGAAGGAAAGTGGGACACTTATACGGAGGGAGAGGAATTTACCCTGCCGCTTCCCAAGAAGGAGGGCTGCGCATTCTTGGGGTGGTATGAGAATCCTGAGCAGAGCGGCGAGCCGGTCACGACGATTTCAGCAGAGGATACGGGAACAAAGAATTTTGGGCAAAATGGGCTGAAAATCTTTTCTACAATGATTTTGAAGACGGATCAGAGCAGGGCTGGGTGGCAAGATCCAGTACGATAGCTAACACAAGTGATTTTGGCTATCTTGGATCAAAGCATTCTATATTTGTAAGCGGACGCAGCGAAGATTGGCAAGGCGTGACACGTCCGCTGGATCCCCAGATATTTGTGCCGGGTGAGACATATGGTTTTAGCGTAATGGCCATGTACATGAACGGCGCTGATGCGTCGAAGACATTCGTGCTTACACTTCAGTATTTGGATGAAGCGGGGCAAATGCAGTGGGGCCGCATTACAACAACTGACGGACTCAAAGGGCAGTGGGTGCAGCTTGCAGCCAGTGAATATACAATACCGAAAGGTGCAACGGAAGCCCAGCTTTTGGTTGAGACTGTAGAGGGTGAAACTGTTGATTTCTATGTGGATAACGCCATCGGCACCGTTAAGGGTGGCAGGATAGCTGCGGAAATCGAAGAGCCTTTTTACGGTTACGCTCACAAGATCAGGGTCAGACAGTGGTATGATAAGCAGTACACCTCACATAAAGGGGTACAGAGGTGACGATTACCGGAACGCCGCGTTCGGGAAATAAGTTTCTCCGTTGGGAAAGCGAGGACGTTAAAATAGCCGACAGTAACAAGGAAGTCACCACTTTTACCATGCCGGAAGCGGACGTTGAGATAACGGCTGTTTACGAAGCGCTCACCTCATATACCATCACATACAATCTTGACGGCGGTACCCAGCAATCGGGAAGCTGGGAGTCTACTATAAGGGCGAGGAGCGGAAGCTGCCCACAACACCCAGAAAGACGGGGTATAAATTTGGTGGCTGGTATGACAACAAGGAACTGACAGGAACTCCCGTTACGGCGATTTCAAGCACGGAAACAGGCAACAAAGAGTTTTGGGCAAAATGGATACCGAACACCTACACCGTAACCTATCACATGGATGGCGGAACACAGCAGCCGGGAACCGATTGGGAGAGCTATACCTATGGTACAGGTCTGACACTGCCCGCCGCACCCACAAAGGAATATCACACATTTCTGGGATGGTATTCCAACAAGGGGATTGACAGGGGAACCTGTCAAAAGATTCCCGGGCGACGCCACAGGCAATAAAACGTTTTGGGCAAAGTGGACGCTGGCCAGCTACACGGTAACTTACAACTTAAACGGCGGTGTACAGCAGCCGGGAAATCATTGGGGAAGCTATACCTATGGCACCGGGCTGGAACTACCAACTGCACCCACCCGGGCAAACTATACCTTTGAGGGCTGGTACGACAACGCCGGACTGACAGGACAGCCTGTTGTGAGGATCGCAGAGACGGATTCAGGCGAAAAGAAGTTTTGGGCAAATGGTCGGGCGGAATATCTCAGGATGAAATCGCGGCAAACGAGGTCATAAGGCTGATCAATGAAATTGGGACCATAACTTCGGGCAGCGGGAACAAGATAACATCCGCAATGGCAGCATACAACAAGCTGACGCCCGCACAGAAGAATCTGGTGACGAACTTCGGAAAATTAAAAGAAGCGGAAAAGACGTTTACAGCATCGTAAGCCCTGCATCAGGAAAACAGTTCAATGTGGGCGCTTTGAGATACAAAGTGACAAAGAGGCAAACTGGGAAGGCTCTGTGGGTACTGTGCAAGTAGTGGGCCCATCCAAGTCCGGAAAGCGCATAACGAAGATCACCATACCAAACACAGTTGCGGCGAAGGCTTCAAAATATTACGTTTCAGTATAAAGTGACAAGCATAGCGGACAATGCGTTCAAGAATTGTAAGAAAGCGGTCAAGGCAGCCATTGGCAACAACGTGACAACCATTGGTA
>VOFB01000112.1_pt1 | contig 50000 bp, 81 predicted proteins | sample 5384141 | NCBI WGS metagenome assembly VOFB01 (sample SAMN12384721, study PRJNA508395) | human gut metagenome | isolation source: healthy gut A | host: Homo sapiens | reverse complement strand
CAAACTTTTTATATTCCAATAAATATAATTTTGTAATTTCATATTTATTTATTCCAGCTATCTCAGATTGTTGTTTTAAATTAAATATTCCATACATCTCCATAACATATGACTCACCATTAGTATCCCTCTTTACGAATTCAATCTATCATAATACAAATTATACATTTATTTTTGACAGAATGGAATGTGAACGATTACAGAGACTAAATATCCCGCATATTTATCATTTACCACTCGCAGTAAAATCTCGAACGAGTCGGAGCGTTAGACATAACTACACAAGATGAGCGCTTGTACTCACATGATATTTCCTTTGTGGGCAATCTCTATGAAGATAATTTTATAATGAATCCATCGGGTTTTTCCGAGAACTTACAACTATCTCTAAAACTTTATCTTACAAAACACTTATGTGATTGGACTAGCCTACGACAATGGCCTTGTCTTTCAGATGAATGTGTAAATTTTATGAAAGCAACTTTTGATTTTGCAAACTGGAATCCCACAGATTTTTATCAGATTCCAACTTTTTGGTATTCTTTTACTTAGTAGAAAACTTTGTGAAATGGAACGTATTACTATATTAAATTATTTATCGCAATATTATAAAGTAGATTTTTATACCAATAGTACCTCTAAATTTTTAAATAACGTAAATCTTCATACCGGTGTGGATTATTATACAGTAATGAACAAAATTTTTTTATCTTAGTAAAATTAATTTAAATATTACCCTTCCATCTATAGAATCAGGCATTCCTCAACGTGTACTTGATATTATGGGTTCTGGTGGTTGTATTGACTAATTATCAGCCTGAGATTGAAGAAGTTTTGAAATAGGGAAAGATATCGAAGTTTTTCCATTAGAAGAATTGTATGAAAATGTTCTTACTACTTAACGCATGAAAAAGAACGTCTTACTATTGCTATGAATGGATATATTAAAATTCGAAATAATTTTTCATATAATCGTTTACTAAAAAAATTATTTCAACTGTACAAGAGGAGTTACAATAAATGAAAAGATTGTTTATCGTTATGGTAGCATTTGTGAACCTGATATCATTGAAGGGTTCGAAGAACTTGGACATACTGTTTCACAACTTACTGACGAATTAGATAACAAACAAATAACTTTTGGGCAATGCGCTCGCTTAGTAAGTAATTACTTACTTTCATTTCCACAAGATTGTGTTTTTACCGTTAACTTTTTCCCATTATCTCAGATGTATGCCAAATATTCAAAATTCCTTATATATGTTGGACTGTAGACTCGCCTGTGTTAGAATTATTTTCAAATTCTATTCAAAATTCTTTTAATAGAATTTTTCTTTTCGACTTAGCTCAATATAATGAGATAGCACCTTTAAACCCTGGACATGTATTTCATTTCCCTCTTGCTGTTAATGTTAAGGCAAAGCAAAAAGTTATTAATCAGGCATCTTCAAGCGCAAAATTTTCATTTTCCAGCGATGTTTCATTTGTTGGATCACTTTATACCGAAAATGTCCTTTTGATAAATTAACAAATCCGCCACCATATCTTTCAGGATATTTGAATGGGTTAATTGAGGCACAAATTCGTGTATATGGCTACTATTTTATAGAAGAACTACTTCCTGATGAAATCATAGAAAATTTAAACTACATCTTCTAATTTTTATACATATCCGTTAGAAACACATTTAACCGATCGTACTACTTTTCTTGCCCAACTGTATTTAGGAAGTAAAATTACTGCTTTAGAACGCATACGTACTATGAGTTTACTATCGCATTCCTTTCCTGTTGATTTATATACTGGAAGTGATACTTCGATGCTACCTTTTATTCACAACAAAGGATTAGCAAAATCTTTGACAGAAATGCCTATAATTTTCCATGAAAGCAAAATTAATTTAAATCCAACTGCAAAATCTATTCGCACAGGACTTCCGCAACGAATCTTTGATATCATGGGATGTGGCGGTTTTGTTTTAACAAATTACCAAAGTGAACTTCCAGAAATTTTGATATAGGAAATGAGATTATTTCTTATGGCAGTCTAGATGAATTAAAATATTTAACTGCTTACTACTTAGAACATGATACCCAACGACGAGATATTGCACACGCTGGTTTCGAAAAAAGTATCGAAATATTATACTTATACTATTCGTTTGCAACAACTTCTGCAACTCGCTTTTTCTATTTAAGGAGGATTTATGCGCATTTTATTTTTAGATTGGCCTTGCTTTTCCGCTGTTGATGTTCAATTTACTTTAGAACAAGCAGGGCACGAGTTTGTTCCTTTTTTTCATGAAGATTATATTCAACGTCGCAGACAAAGCATTTGATCAGGCGTTTGAAGAATTTATTGGCGATACACATTACGACTGTTGTTTCTCTTTTAATTATTTTCATATTGTCTCAAATAATTGCAAAAATTTAATATAAAATATATTGCGTTATTTACGATTCGCCCGAGATAATGCTTTATAGTTATTCACTAATCAACCCTACAAATTATGTGTTTATGTTCGACAAAGCCGAATATACCTATTTAAAAAACGGTGGAATATCAACGGTATATTATTATCCGCTTCCTGTTAACAGTACAATTATTGACTATCTCATGACAAAAAACTATGATAAAGATAGATTATCTGCCGAAGTATCTTTTGTGGGTTCACTCTATAATGAATCCCACACTTTTTTGATCGTCTGACAAATTTAAATGACTATACGAAAGGATATCTTGATGCTATTATGGAAGCTCAGCTAAAAATTCAAGGATATCATTTTATACCAGAACTACTTACCCCCGATATTCTTTCGGATTTACAAAAAGCTGTCCTTGTGAAAGTGACCCATCTGGCATAGAAACACCTGAATATGTTTACTCAACCTATTTTATTGACAGAAAATTAACATCTATTGAACGTCAGCGTTTACTTACAGCTGTTGCAAAGCACTGTAGCCTTCGACTATACACCTTAGATCCCAAAGCAATTATTCCAGGTGCTACAAATATGGGATCTGTCGAATATTATTCTGAAATGCCATATGTATTTGCTAACAGCAAAATTAATCTTAATATTTCGTTGCGTAGTATCCAATCTGGCATTCCTTTACGTGCTATGGATATTATGGGAGCTGGAGGCTTCCTTCTGAGTAATTATCAGGCAGATTTTTAGATTATTTTATTCCAGATGAAGACTTTGTCTATTATGAAAGTGAAGAAGATTTATGTGAAAAGTAGAATATTATCTCTCACATGAAGCAAAACGAAAAGAAATTGCGCACAATGGGCATGAAAAAGTAAAACAAAATCATAGTTTTGAAAAATTTTTTCGAACATATTTTTTTCTATTGTTTTTCCATAAAAAGAAAGGAATCGTTTCCGATTCCTTTCTTTTTTTATTACTTTTAAAATTACTGAAGTAAAGATAATACGCCCCCGTGTACTCTGGTTAGCCTGAGCAAGCATAGACTGTCCTGCCTGAGCAAGGATGTTGTTCTTGCTGTAGTTAACCATTTCTTCAGCCATATCTGTATCACGGATACGAGATTCTGCTGTCTGAGTATTCTCAGCAATGTTATCCAAGTTAGCTACTGTATGCTCTAATCTGTTCTGTAATGCACCTAATTTAGAACGCTGTGTAGATACCTTCTCAATAGCTTTCTGAATAGAACTCATACCAGAACCAGCACTTGCAAATGAAGAAACCTTTACATTAGATACTCCTAATTTTCCTGCATTCATTTTACTAATTGTAATAGAAATCTTTTGACCTTTAAGCGCACCAACCTGAAGATTTTTACCAGTGAAACTTCCATCTAATAAATTCTGTGTATTAAACTGTGTTGTAGACTGGATACGATCAATTTCAGAGTTAAAGCATTAATTTCTTCCTGAATAGCCTTTCTATCAACTGTTGTATTAGTATCATTAGCTGCCTGAGTAGCCAACTCATTCATACGCTGTAAGATAGAATGTGTCTCATTTAATGCACCCTCTGCAACCTGAATAGCAGAAATACCATCCTGAGCATTATCAGAAGCTTTATTAAGTCCTCTAACCTGGCTTCTCATTTTCTCTGAAATTGTTAATCCCTCTTTGCATCATCTCTTTGCACGATTGACTTTGTAACCAGAAGATAATTTCTCTGAAGACTTTGCCTGCTGTTCTGTTGTGATTCCTAACTGTCTGTTAGCGTTCATCGCTGTCATATTGTGCTGTACTACCATTATTTTTTTCCTCCTTGAATGTAATGCAGCGTCCATCTTTGCATCTGTACTTTATGTACTTGTTTTGTTATATTAGGTTTCCATCCTCCCAGCCGTACGCTCTGCTTGAACTTTCACCTGCAAGTAATTTTCTTTACTTGACTTATATATCGGAGATTCCTCAATACTTTATAGTAAAAAAAAATTTTTCTTTTTTCTATCAATTATTTCTTATTGTCAAGAAAATGCGGTTCCACATAGCCCTTCTTCATCATATTCTTGTAGTATTGGTTCACAACTTTCTGCTGGAACGGTTTCTCTTACTGTTTCTTCACACTTGCGAACTTCTGCTCCATCAATTGCTTATTTCTGGCTTCCTGTGTCTGAATTTCCATGCTTCTGTCTGTTAACGTGCGTATACAGCCTTGCATCTTAAGAATCTCATCCTTATAAATTTCCTTATTCGTCTGCAGTTCTTCACGTACTTTTTCATACAGTTTCTCAAAGCCGTTATCCAGCAGTTCTAATTGTTTTATGAGTTCTGACTTTTTCTTCGACTGTCTTATCAAAATCGTCTGGATCCAAAGAAGGATTCTCCAATTCTTCTTTCTGACGCTTATTGATCTGTATGATGCTGTTTAAAACCTTCTCTTTCTTCTGAAGGCTTTGTAGCATGATTGTAATATACTGGTTGTCTGCCATAGTACCATTCTCAATTAATGTGTTCTGCCGGTACGCATCACTTCTTTCCAGTGTCGCGCATGGTACGCAGATGTTTTAACACTTCTTCCATAATCTCTTTGTCTTTTTTTTATATTAGCTTCGCGAAGCCTGATCATCAGATACGAATATACCTCGTCAAAGTCTTTTGCAACCGGATATTTATGATCCAATGTGGATTGAAATTCTTCAATAATCCGTTCTACTTTGATAATATTCGTATGTGCTTTTCTGAATATCCTTTTCCTCAATCCCGACGATTGCAAGATTGGCAAATTTAATTGCTCCTTCATACAGCATCAGTGTCAGCTCCGCCGGTGATGCTGTCATAATTTTGTTGTTAGCATACGCTGCATATCCCTGATTCGCTAACATAATACCCTCCTGTCTTTATTGTGTATTAAGCAGAGCAGATAAATTTATATCTGCTCTGCTTTGTAATTCTCACTTTCGCTCATTATCTCATACATCAACTGCCAAATAAACCACTTAATGATGATGTCTGGCTGTTCAGTTTAGACAATGCAGTCTCCATGGAAGAGAATTTCTTATAATAATAATCTTCTTTGTCCTGTAATTTTTCTTCCCATTTCTTGATCAGATCGGTATAATCGCTGTACTCGGATGCCATCTTCTTTATCATTATAAACTTTATAGACACTGCTTAATGATGATGTCTGCATTTTCTTATGAACCGAATTGTAAAGATTAGACGCCAGTCCCTGCATGAAATTGATCACTGTATCCGGATCATTAGTAATTGCAGTCATCAGCTTATCTGCATTACCGGAAGAATTAGCATCATCCTCATCACCATCAATATGATATGCATTCTGATGATTCTTTGGTGCATTCAGATAACCCAATGTCTTGATTCCGAAATTGGACAAATACATTTTCTTTCCGTTTACCTCAACCGCACCGCTCATTGCAGAAGTCATGGCACTCATAAGGCTTTCCAGATTATCGTCACGTCTCAGCAGAGAATCTTTGATTTTCTGCTCCCATTTCTCTACTTCTGTGTCAGACATTGCATCTTTTTCATCATCTGTCAGCGGTTCATAGCCCTTTGCGGAATCTGCATTGTACAGGGATGTGATCTCATTGATCAGGGCTGTTGTACTGTGACAGGAAGTCCTTAATCTTATCATAGATTCCCTGCGTGTCAGTAGATGTTGTGATACTGATTGCATTCGCATCACTTGCCTTTCCATCGGTATCGGTAACTACCTGTGCCGTAATATTTAAGCCGTTGATGGAATAGCTGTTAGAGCTTCCTGTGTTTTGATTCCATTTAAATAGATCTCAGAATCACAGCCATCGATTTTCCGGCATCTGTATTGTATTCAATACTTGTGTTATTTGCAATGTCGTGTGCTGACTGTACCTGTTTTACAAATGAAGCAATCGCAAAGATCTTTTTTCTGTACTGTCTTCCATTGCGGCAATATCAGCGAGCACCTGATTATTATCCATGGTCTTCTGGCTGGTATTCATTGTCGTTTTGTTGGTGGCGATAGCTGCGGCAAACGTATTGGTAAGATCTGTTACGCCCTGTGTAGCATTTTGGGCATAAGCCGTATGTACTTTATCGATAATGCTCTTTCTGGAATACTCATTACTATCCTCTAAAGTGGTATCAGCCGTATTTTTCATAAGTATTCACTGTGCCGACATTCGTTGCCAATGTAGAGATATGAACTCATATCTTCGTCTGACAATTTCATTTCATCCTGTGCCTTTTTGCCAGATCTGTATAAGCGGTCGTTCCGGATTTTGCGTTGCTCAACTCGTTAGATCCCTTTGTATAAACGATCTTTGTCGCCTCTTCTTTTTTGCTGGCTTCAAAAGCGACCATTTTCCCATCAGCTGTCTTTTCCCCAGCTGCCGTCAACTTTTGTTCCGGTTGTCTCAACTAAATTGCTGCCTGTCCACAAAATATTTTTTCCGTCTTTATCTACATAAAGTCCGTTCTCATCCTCGCTGTACTCATTGCCGTCTGATGCAGTGATCTTGTTGTATTTTACTTCACTTGCTGTAGCAGTATAATATTTTGTTACAGAATCAGTTGTCTCACTCGATGTAGCTTTTATTCCCACTTGCATCTGTATAAGAATAAATGACGCTTCCATCATCGTTTGTCTTTTCAGTCTTATAAATATTGCCATTGCTGTCCATGACAGACTGTGCGCGATCCGTTGCGGACATCTGCACCAGCTTCACCATCTGATCCTGCTCTGCCTCACTTAATCCGCTCTTTGCAAATGCATCTTTCATTGCCGCATACGCAGATGCATAACCATAGCCTGCGCTTATGTTGCTGTTCTTGGCATCAGCTGTCTTATATGCGGTCTGGGCATCCTGATAGGCTTTGATCGCTTCATTTACTTTTTGCTGTGATACCTGACTGCGTTCCATCACCATAATACTGCATGTAGGTTTTATAGGTTGCGTCTGTTGCATCTGATTTTACATTCAAGCCCAGTTTCGTCAACGCATTCGCCCCATCCACATTGCCACCGGTCAATGTAAAGTCATTGTCCTTACCGGTATCTTTGGAGCTCACGAAGATACGTTTGTTGATATCATCATAGCTTGCATTCACGCCGGCTTCTTTCAAAGAATTGATAAAGCTGTTGACCGTAGTGCCCTGGCTGACTTCGATATTCTTCTTTGTGCCATCACCTTTTGTCAAGGTGATCGTACCGTTTCCGCCTGTGTAGCCCAACTCAGCGAGTGTGGTTCCGGTTGTAGTGCTGTCATCTAATTTACCACCGGTCAAGTATCCTGCCTGTGCTACCTTAAGGATGTTGAGCTTCTGGGTACCGTTTGGCGCAGAGCTGCTGGCTGTAACCGTCGCTTTTGTGGAATCAGATACTTTGGTTGATTTCAAATTGTAGTTTTTAGAGAAACGCAGACTGTCCAAGCTTGTATAGAAGCTGTAAACTTTTGTGTTTAAAGTCTTCCATGCGTCCTGTTTCCAAGAGAGCTTGGTCTGTGCTTTTTGTATTTATTGGTCTTGTAACTGTAAGAAGATACTAATGCAGAGATAATCGCTTCAGTATCTAATCCTGAGTTCAAACCTGTGATTCTGATTGGCATAATCCTGCTCCTTTCAGTTTTGTAACTTATTTATATCATTTTCTGTTTGCATCTGTCACTTGTCTATTGCTGCTCCTGTCTTCTGGACAGTGATCTACAGTTTCTGATCTACTAATAATCCTGCCATCTCCCAGACTTTTGCGATCATGTCCAGGGTTTTCTCCGGCGGATATTCTTTCAGGACTTTCTTCGTGTCTTTGTCAACGATCTTGATAGTGACACGGTTGGTTGCATCATGGATTCCGAAGACTGCCTCGGAATTGTGCGCCTTTTTATTGATCTCGTCAACTGCTTTCCTGATCTGGGAATTCTCGGAGATCGTCTGCTTTGCCTGACTGTCATCCCGGTTTCCGTCTTTGCCGTTTTTGTCAGTCTCTTTCGTGTCGATCTGAATGGTTTTCTTCATGAGATCGTCAGAAGCTGCTGCGTTGGATGCAGTTTCCACTTTTGCCTGACTCTCTGCTTTTACATCTGATGCGGATGAACTTCCCGCGTAGGACATCCCTGCCCTTTCATAGCCTCTATTGCCATTGTTCTACACCTCCGTGTGCATAAGCCTGTGTTCTTCCATGGTTGCGGTTCGGATCTCTGCAAATGCCGGAACACTTATTTTTCTAACTCATATATCGGTAGTTTTCCTGTAAAATTAATAGCTGTCATGCAATTTCCTGCGTTGTGCCGGTGCTGTTTTCTGATCAGGGTTTCATTTTAACAAAATATAGGATATAATTCAATCGCACCGGAATTGAGCCCGCAATGCGTTTAAGATTTTTACTACTATAAGAGGAAAGGATATTGTTTATTATGTTATATATCATGAGACACGGAAAAACTGACTGGAATGCAGTCCACCGCCTGCAGGGAAGCGAAGATATTCCTTTGAACGAAGAAGGTCGCCAGATGGCGAGAGACGCGCGGAAAAAAAGTATGGAGATCTGCGATTTGATATCTGCTATTGTTCTCCCTTACAGCGTGCGCAGGAGACTGCTGAAATTTTTCTGGAAGGGAGCGGCACGCCGATCCTGACGGACGACCGTCTCCGCGAGATGGGATTTGGCATGTATGAAGGAACAGAACATGTCACACAGAAACCGGAATGTCCGGTATACACGTTGTTCCATGATCCTGTCCATTATCATGCTGTAGATGGTGCGGAAAGTCTTGAGCATTTGTATGCCCGCAGCGGCTCTTTTATCCACGATGTTTTAACGCCGGAATTTGTTTCCGAAAAAATGTACTGATCGTTGCCCATGGAGCCTTAGACTGCGCCTGATCTGCCAGTATGAAGAGATTCCTCTTGAACATTTCTGGGATCAGCTGCTCGAAACTGCGAGCTTAGAAGATTAGTTTCATCAGCCAATGTGTGAAAACAGATACTGCAGAACGTCATCTGTGAATTTTATCGCATGCACACCAATGAATGTGGAGCCGTCTTCCTGCTTTTCTTCGCGGGAAACCTCCGCATACATGATCAGTGTTTCTGCCACAATGATCACCTGTTTTCCGAGAAGGCCTTCATGCCCCTCCGGCACACAGATTCCCATGCCTAACGGACTGATGTCTTTCACGTCCACGTAAATTTTTTCCTGTGTATCGCAGATTACGACAACACCATTTGTCCTGTATTCTACCCTCGATATTTCTCTTCTTTCTTCCATGAGCACCCCCTGTTTTTATCATTTCTGTCCTGACTGCCCTGTACAGGCAGAATTGTCTGTATCAGATCGTCTGCATTATTCAAAGATCTCCTGTACATCATCCAGAGTTCCGTCTCCGGTGAGAAGCAATGTCACTCCGCTCTCCGCCTGACTGATATCCGTGGTCGCCTCAACGCAGAGTTCGCCGTTCTGATTATAAAGTGCCCACTGAAAATCAGTGATCTCCACCGGCCACTCTACCGGCATGGAAACAGACTGTCCATCTGCGATTGCACTGATATTGTATTGTTCGCCGCTGATCGGATCGATCACAGAAAACATCCCAATGTCGATGCCGCACTCGTTTGTGGCTGTGATGATGATGCTTTTTACGTTCTGCATATTCAGAAGATTCTGTGCTTTCCACGGCTTCTACTGGCTTGGGCTGTCCCGGCTGCTTCCGTTGACTCTTCCGATCCGCCGACGGTTTCCGCACCGGTTCTTCTGTCGTTTGCCGGCTGTCTCCGGATGTCTGCTCGGTGGCGCCTGACGCCTGATCCTGATGATCTGTTTTTCCGCAGGAAGTCGAGCATTATGCCAAGAATCATGCAGATTATGAGTGTTTTCTTTTTTTTCATAGATTTTGTTTCCTTGTATACAAATTACGGATCATATTTTTCCTGTTTTCAGAATACTCCGTATTTTATTTTTTGCAATGGATGTTTTAAAAAGGCGCACCTTGTGGATGCGCCTTACTGTTAAAATTTATTTCTCATCTTTCTGAGCTGCTTCTGCTTTTTTCTTTTTATTTCTGCGGTACATTTCCTCGCCGGTTACACAAGAAGTGCAATGATGAGTAACCACCACCAAGACATTTTCTCCTGCTCGTGTCTTCCAGTGCGCCAGCCTCTCTTTGCAAAGTGGAGTTTCTTCATCGCCAATTGTCGTACTCTCCTAGCGCTCCGTTCGCTGCAAGAGGTGTCTTCTCGTCCGCAATTGTCACATCTGTATCAGCGTCTGCATCTGTGTCAGCATCAGCTGCGGCATTTGCAACCACTGCTGTTCTCGTTGCTTGCCGCCGGTGTTGCTTGCCGCTTCGCAAGCGCTACCGGTGTCTCTGCGATCTGAACCGGTCTTTGCATCTCTGCTGTGGCTGTTGTAACAGTTGACTGCACTTGCCGGAGCCAGCTGCTGTAGTTACAGTGCCTGCAGGTGTTGTGGCGTTGCGCCCGGTGTGGTCTCAGTGCCGGATGGGCTAGTTGTGCCGCCCGGTGTCGTTGTGGAACCGCCTTCGCCCGGAGCCGGTGCAGGGTGAGTTCTGTGATCTTATCAGCCAGTGTTTCTCCTGCAATTCTAACTTATCTGTCGTCTTTTGCCATGTCCTCTGCCTCTTTTAATTTTATCTCTGCCGCGCTGATCTGTCCCTCTAACTCTTTTTACCTGATCTGCTGTGTAGTTCTGGCTTTTGCAAGAAGTGCTGTAAGCCTCCTTTAAGCTGTCGGCATCATTTTTGCTGTGTTAACTTTTTCCACAGCATTCTTTGCTGCGTTAATGATCGCATCCGCTTTTGCTACTTTCTCTGCTCTTTCAGCCTCCGCTTTTAATCTTCGCATCTTTGAAATCAAAGGAAGCTCTTTAAGCTTTCATGTCCCGGGAAACGATCATCATCTTTTCCGGTAAGCCGATTCTTCATTGATCTCTCCTGTTTTCTTATATTCATCATAATATCTGTTGCTTGTATAAGCTGTTTTTTTCCTCTGCCTTGGCAGTCTGATTGTATTTCTGTGTTTCCACGGTCTGCGCACCAAGATCTTTGGAATTTTTCTGCTGATAAGTTCCGGTGTAGGAAACGGATAAGGTTGTGGAGCTGTTCTTCTCGTCAGCAACTGCCTGGTCCGTTGTCTTCTTTCCCTCTGTGAATGTGTCATCGGCATAATGGATTTTGATTGCTACGTTAGAGTCCATTTTCCCTTTTTGTTTACATAACCATTGATATGCAGTTCTCCATCTTTCAGGTTGTCTTTGATCTTCTTATTTTGGGAAACTGCATCTCTAAGAAGTTTTTCTGCATCTGCTTTTGCAGCATCATACGCCTGACCTTTTAACTCTTCCAGATTTTTATTATCTGTTGCATTTACAGCATTTGTATAGGATCTCTCAACGTTTTCTTTTTTGCAGTCACTGTCTGCGAATAAGTAATAATGATCGTGCCTGAAAATACGTTTTCATAGGAAGCAGAATCTGCAAACCAATCTACCAATCTGCCGGAAGTATTTTTGTACTGATCTGTAGCATTCACTTTTGCATTATCTTTATTAATACTTTCGATCTTATAATCGCCGCCAAGCAAGTTCTCTAACGCCTCTTTGTTGGTGAATTTAGCAAAAAGTTCCGTTGTTTTGCGATCTTGGCATTTTCCTTCTCGTATTTATCGTTATCATTATTGATTTTTTCCATTTCAACAACAATTTTCGATAAATCAATGGTTGTCGTAAATGTGGTTTTCTGGCTTACGGTCACATTTGCAGTCGCTGTTGCGCTCATGGACGTCTCGACATCTTTATCTCCGTCTTTCAATGCTTTGCTTTTTATCGGCCAGATCCTTTTCTCTTTGCCTCAACATTGTCATATGTCTTATCAGAAGATAATTTAGTTTCCGTGTATGTGATCTTGGAAACGTTTTGTTTTACCGTTTTGACCAACTTGCCATTTTCATCCACTGAATAGGTGATCTTTTTCTCACCAGAAGTTTCATATTGTTCGCTGTTGTAGTTATTGTTCACCTCGACATCCTTAGAAGCTGAGTCGACCACATAGAACTGTCCACCTATATTTACGATTGTGTATACCACTCCGTTATTTTCATAAACTGCGGTATCCTGATCATTCTGAAGCTTATCTGCCGGGAAGTTCTCTGCATTGATATTGAATGCAAGGCTTCCGTCTGTGCCCTTCACATCATAGGAAACCACTTCTTCTGCCTTCTCGAAAATAACAAGATCATCGCGGGTATCGTTGAGCTTGTAGTTCAGATATACAGTTTGTGTGTCACCTGCCACATCTTTGTAAGTCACCTCACAATAGTTTTTGTTATCATTCCGATTCCAGGTCCACTTGCAGTCAACAAGTTCTCCCTTGGCAAGTTCCGGAATGTAGTAATTCTTAAGGATCACTTTGAACAGCTCATCTTCTTTTCTCCAGTTTGTGGAGGTATCCCCTGCGCGTTCTTTTTTCCAGAGCGATGATCTCAAGTCTTTGCTTTCTGTGCATCGGTAAGCTCTGGAATTGCTGTTTTGGCTTCCTCTGCTGCCACCTGAAGAGCCTTCGCTTTCTCCTGAATTGCTTTGCAAGATTTGCTGCGGCTGCCGCTGCCTCGGTACTTGCTTCGGCAACTGCTGTATCATAAGCTGCCTGTGCCGCCTTAAGCTCGTCTAACGCTGTATTGTATTCGGCTACTTTGCTGTCATAAGCTCGCTTTGGCAGTCTCATACGCTTTCTGTGCATCGCCTACAATACCAGCTGCCGATTGTAAGCATTCTTCGCATCCTCAATGTCTGTTGCAGAATCAATTCCGGCTTGTGCTTTATCAAATGCATCTTGTGCTTCCTGCTGCTCTTTCTTTGCATCATCCGCAATTGTATTTGCCTCATCTGCTTTTTGATCTGCCTCTTTAAGAGTCTGCATCGGTTTTGCCGCGGCATCTGACGCTTCGTCTATGCGATCCATTGTTTTGTCAACCATTTCTTCTGCCACATTCACATCTGTACCGCCTTCGAAGGTTCCGTTTGCGGTAGTATCTAATTCACCTGCTGCACCTTTTGTTGTCTGATCTGCGCCACTGCCATCCGCAAAGGTTGTATCGACTGCTGATTTACCGCATCTTTTGCTGCTTCTGTTGTTTTGCTCGTTTCTTCAGCGGCTTTCTGAACTTCTCCCACCTGTTCTCTTTTGCAGATTTCTGTGTTGTTACAGTTGTTGTACTCTCTTCCGGTGTTGTTTCACTGCTATTCTGTCCATCTGCATCCTCAGCAAATGCTGCAATCGGAGTAGATAATGCCATCATTGCTGCCAATCCGACCGATAACGATCTGATCACATTTTTGCTGGCTTTTTTGGTTAATTTTACGCCTGTAGCGTTTTCCATCATTTCCTTTTTCATCTGCGTAAACCTCTTCCTTCCATTTTAATGTTTATCTCGCTCGCACTTTTTGCCAAGGCTGCAAAAAAACATATTTGTCCTTTTGTTATACTAACTATAACATTCAGGGCGTTACATAAAGTGTTATAAAAAGAACTAATTTTTGAAAAATCAGAGGTTTTATAGTAGTTCTTCTAATAAACGACGCAAAGATTTATAATTTAGCAACGCTGCTCGGTCTCTTTTGTGTAAGTTGCAAGATATTCCGGGCTTGCTTTGCGAGTTATTGCAAGTTTTTTTTCTGTAAACGTTCTAAAATGGTTTTCTCTGAAAGACCAAATTCATATCCTGCCGCAATGATTTCTTCCGCTCTTCCTTCCGCTCTTCCTGCCTGTTCTCCCTTTCCATGTCTCTTCAAATACGGTAAACATTTCATTTTCTCCTTTCCGCTCCAATAATTGATAATCCAGTTTACTGTTCATTACACTTGTCACTGTCCTGATCACAGTTGTATCGACATGATTCTTTTAACATAATGAATCGCCTGCTCTTTTCTTTTTCCAGGTGTCTCCCTTTATCGATCAACATTCCCACTAAGTTGAACAAGCCTCTGTTGTTGACATTATGTAACTTTTAAATTATTATTTCCAGCCTCGATCAATATCATTTTATAATCATTTACATAACGACTGAATTGCTTGGGAATATCTAACATCCCATGTAATGATACTGCGCCATCCCACGGTCGTTCACCATAATAAAAATAACAGCCGTGATCACTGGTATAAATTTGTCTGTTTTTCTCATTTTAGACAAAAATTCATCCGAAGATAATCCCTTGCCATTCTTATACTTTACTGCATTATTATCATACTGCTTTTTTGTATGCTCCATAGTCATAACCCATTATTCTCATAGGCATTGCATAATGAATATGTTCCTGACTCTCCATCCCAAGCATCACAAAATTAATCCCATATCTGGTAGATTTCTTGCAAATTGCAATATTATCCCGTGAAGCTTTCAGTGTTTCTGCATAATTTTTATGCTCCAATATAGAAGATTCATCTGTATCTAAATCTTCTAATTCTTCCGGTCTGATAACCGTTTTTCCATCAAACAGAACCGCATTAAAAAATCTGAAAACCGTTCCTTGTTTTCCCAATACTTTTTAATACTACATCTGGTTTGTTATTTCTTTTTCTTCTAACAATAATATTCTCCTTCTATTATACTATGTACTGCATTTTTCTTTCAATAATAAACTCATGTTCACTTACCATTTGCTATATAGTTGTGGATATTGGGAATCCATGCCGATCCAGCATATATGATTTCACTCATTTGATAAAAAAAGATTTTTGCTTTTACGCATTTTTAGAGTAACGGTTGCTTATATTCTGTCAAAAGGGATTTAAAAAATTAAGCCAGAGGAATTTTCATGTTTTCCTCTGGCTTAGTTTTTGATTTGTTTAATCTGTCAGATTTTCTTTCAAAGTCTTGCGCACTGCGCCCGGGCCTGCGATTTCTTTACAAATAATTCTTCAATTTTCTCTCCGATACCGGCTTTGTAAAGATCGATGCCGAAAATATTTTCATTGGATAAAATACTCTTTAACTGTCCTGTATAGATTCTTTCTCACCAAATTTTACATCTTTTAAAGGGCAGCTGTTAATTCTGCAAGCATTGGATCAGAAGATAATTCAAACTTTTCTCCCTTATCATCGACGCCAAGAAGATATCTGCACCATCCTGCAATTGCAAGTGGAATTGCTTTTAACTTTTCGCATCCCCATACTGAGCCACATAGGCTTTGATCGTTTCGCCATAGCGAATGCCCACTTTCTGGGAGGTATCTGTTGCGATACGCTGCGGTGTATCCGGCATAAACGGATTTGGAATACGCACATTGATAACTTCATCCACAAAAAGCTTCCGGCGATAAGATACCCGGATCTGTAACCACCGGCATTCCCTCTACAGGACCGATTTCATGGACAAGCCTGTTCAGTTCCTCATCTTTCATTTCGTCTGCGATCAGGGTATAACCTAAAACGCATCCGTAGACTGCAAGTGCTGTATGCAGTGGATTTAAGCAGGTTGTAACTTTCATGCGCTCTACTTTATTTACAGTATCCCGGTCTGTCATATAGACGCCTGCCTTTTCCAATGCAGGTCTGCCATTCGGAAAATGATCTTCGATCACAAGATACTGTGGTCCCTCTGCGTTTACAAACGGCGCTATGTATGTATTTTTTTGAAGTGATGACCGGTGCAATATCCTCAATGCCAAGTTCCTCCAAAGATCTGCAGACGGATTCTGCCGGTCTTGGGGTGATCTTATCGATCATTGACCATGGGAATGACACCTGATCTTCATCTGAAATGTAATTTACAAACTCGCCTGTTACATATCCTTTTTTCTCCCACTCTTTTGCCATAGTCAGAATGGAATTTCTTAATTTTTCTCCATTGTGAGAGCAGTTATCCATGGAAACTACTGCAAGAGGAGCCTTTCCTGCCTGAAAACGCTCGTACAGCAATGCGCAGACAACCGCCATTGCAGACACCGGTTTTTCAGGTCCGTTGTCAATATCTTTCTGAATAAATGGAAAATAATTTCCATCCACTCCCTTCAACGCATATCCTTTCTCCGTGATGGTAAATGAGATCATCTGAGATTTTTATCGGAAAAAGATTTCTTTTAACCGATCCCACTCCTCCGGCACTTCTGACTGCGCTTTGATTGCCTCTGCCAGAGAACCCTAGCACCTTTTTATCCGTTGAGCCGTCGGCTTTTTAATGTCACAGCTAAAACGAGGTTATCATACGGTCTGTATATTTTATCTACCACATCGAAATCAAACGTTTCTACACAGGTAATCCCTTTTTTCATCTCTCCGGAAGATATCAGTGTATCTGCGATCCCTCCGATAAAAATACGGAAAATATTTCCGGCTCCAAAAATGTACCCACACCGGGTTTTTCTTTGTCTCTTCTGCCACTTTTCAATATCATAAGAAGGAAGTCCGATTCCTGCGTTTTTCCACTGTTCTTTTTTCCTGCAAACCCTGTAATGTCAGTTTCATCTCTGCTCTCCTTCCTTTTTGCAGCTTCCCACAGTCCGCGAAGATATGCTGCGCCTAATGCACGGTCATAAAGTCCATACCCCGGCATTGCTTTTTCTCCCCAGATCATTCTTCCGTGATCCTACGGATCGGTCCATCAAATCCATCTTCATAAAGTGCTTTGATAACAGCATACATATCAAATGTGCCATCCTCGCTGAGATGTGCGCTCTCCTCAAAGTCTCTCATTCCGTCGTTAAATCTCAGGTTTCTGATATGTGCAAAATGGATTCTGCCTTTTAACATATGAATGGTTTGCGATCGGTCGTTATTTAAGTTTGTTCCATACGAGCCCATGCAGAATGTCACACCGTTATGTTTATTTGGCACCATATCCATCATTCGTTTTAATTTTTCCTGTGATGAAATGATTCTCGGCAGACCGAACACACCCAGCCCGGATCATCCGGGTGAATTGCCATATTTATATCATATTTGTCGCAAACCGGCATGATTGCTTCCAGAAAATATTTCAGATTCTCAAAAAGCTGATCCTCATCGATTCCTTTATATAATGCAAATAAATCCTTGATTTTTGCCATTCGCTCCGGCTCCCAGCCCGGCATGACTGTTCCATTCATGTCATCTTTGATTGCATCAAACATTTTCTCCGGGTCCATTTTATCAATTGCATCCTGATTATATGCCATTACCGTAGAACCATCTTCTCTCACACGGTCAAGTTCTGTTCTGGTCCAGTCGAAGACCGGCATGAAGTTATAGCAAACCATATGGATATCTGCTTTTCCGAGATTTTCCAATGTCTCAATATATGCCTGGATATCATGGTCTCTGCCCGCTCCGCCTGTCTTGATCGCATCGCTGACATTGACACTCTCAATTCCTGCCAGATGAAGGCCTGCGTCCTCAACCTCTTTTTTCATTGCAAGAATTTCATCCAGATTCCACACTTCTCCCGGCATTTTATTATATAATGTAGTAATGATCCCGGTTGCATAGCGTGTCTGTTTTATCTGTTCCAAGGTGACGGTATCATAATCTTTTCCGAACCATCTCATTGTCATTTCCATTTTTCTGATCTCCATTTCTATCTGTTATATTCAAAAACAACTGCGAAGTTTTAACCTGAATCAAAACTCCGCAATCACTGATTTATCCGAGGAAAAAGTTCATCGGAACCGTCACAAGAGACGGGAACAAAACCATAAGCAGTAATATCACTACCTCAGCCAGAAGGAACGCCATATCGATTTTACCATTCTCTCCATGTTGATCTTTCCTGCCGCCAGGCAACATTTAATACTGTTCCTACCGGTGGTGTAAGTAAACCTAAAACCGTCATTAAGATAAATACCACTCCAAAATATGCAACATCGATTCCTGCTTCGCTTTCACTGCCGGCAGTAATACAGGTGTCGGGATCATAATGGTAGGCGTTACATCCATGGAAGTTCCAACAAGGAGCACGATCAGGCAGATAATTAGCATTAATGCTACTGGATGCTCAATAAATGGTGCTAAAATTCCCGTAACAATGGATGGAACATTTGCCACTGTCATCATCCAAGAAGATACCATTGCCGCCGCAAAAAGAAGAAACATGATTACAGAAGATGACTTTGCCGCAGAAACAAGGCATTCCATCAGCATGCTGATTTTTTAATTCTTTGTATACAAACAGTCCGATCACTAATGCATATACTGCTTTGCGATAACTCCAGCCTCTGTCGGTGTAAATTTACCACTGCGCAGTCCAACAAGAATAAACACCGGAAGAATCAATGCCCAAAGTCCGTCAAGCAATGCTTTTGCAACCTGTTTTGCAGACTGTCTCTCTGCTTTTGCGAGGTTGTCTTTTTTCGCAATAAAGAACCATAATACACACAAAAAGCACCTGATAAATATACAGCCGGTGCAATACCACCCATAAATAATTTTGTAACGGAAACACCTGCCTGCACGCCAAAGATAATCATTGGTACAGACGGCGGTATGATCGGCGATAAAATATTTCCTGCTGCGATCAGTCCGGTACAGGTATCACGCTTATAACCGGCACGTACCATCATAGGAATGAGGATCGCTCCAAGGAATGCAGTGGAAGCAACAGCTGATCCGATCATACTTGCAAATAAGAGAATTGCCATGATTGCAACATAGCCCAGTCCGCCGCGGACATGTCCGATAATCGCATTCGCTGCATTTACAATACGCTTTGTAATACCGCCGCGGTTCATAAATTCACCTGCCATGATAAAAAACGGAACTGCCATCATGGAAAAGGAATCTGCACCAGAAAATAAATTCTGTGATAAAATCTGGGCATTAAAGCCATTCAGATATAACATCATACAAACACCACTGAATAAAGTGCGAAGCAGATTGAAGTCCAATCAGCATACCACCGATCAGGGCAGCTAAAAATATTACTAATGTCATGTTATTTTCCTCCCTCTCTCAGTCTTCTTGCATATTCTTCATCCGAAAGATTCTCTGCACCATCTTTTGCCTCTGCAGCGATCTCATCATCATCCGAAGTGCTCATCGTAACAATCTCTGATATTTCAGATGGATTTTTCAGCGCATGGACGATGTTTATCACCGCCATGATCGCAATTGCCACGCCTGTGATGATTCCAGCAAAATATAATACAGAATATGGGATTCCGAGTGCTGTTGTTCTTGAGGCGGTATTCTGTGCCACCATTTTTTCAGAACCCCACACTAAAATAATCATTAAGATCGCAATAATTGTCTGAGAAACAATATACATTACCATCTGCACCTGCGGCTTCATTCTGCTGATGAGTGTATCCACTCCCAGATGTGCATTAGCACGCATTGCACTGATTGTCCGATATAGGTAACGTATACAAAAAGGTATCTTGCCAGTTCTTCTGACCATGTCAGCCCGGCATTAAAAAAGGTTCGAAGTACAACATTTAAAAATACAAAGAACACCATTAAGCCGGTAAGAATACCTGTAAAATAATCAATACCTTTAAATAGCTTATCTACTAATTTGTTCATAGTCTGCTTCTCCTTACTTACTTTAATGTCATCTACCATTTTTTCTGACATCATCTACCCAGTCATACTGTGCATTCAGATAATCGTAAACCGGCTGTATTTTCTCATCACTTCTCTGTCCTCATCGGAAAGTTCTGTAACGACCAGTCCATTATCTTTCATAAACTGCTTATCATCTGAAAGCTGCCCTCATATAAATCCCATGCGTAATCTGACGCTGCCTGTGAAGCCTCTTCAAATGCTTTCTGATCCTCTTCACTCAAGCTGTTCCAGAACTCCTCCCCTGCAAATAATTCCAAAGATGAAATGATATGATTTGTGTCATAAACATAATCCTGAACTTCGTACCAGCCTTCTGTCTTTACCGTAGCAAGCGGATTATCCTGTCCATCTGCCACTCCCTGCTCCAATGCAGTAAACACTTCACCCATATCCATAATAACAACATTAGCTCCAAGACTTTCGGCAAGTTTTTACATGAATTGGATTGTTTGGCATTCTGAGCTTCTGTCCGTTAAAATCATCAAGGCTTTCCAGCTTCTTATTAGATGTAAACACTCTTGGCTCCATTTGGATACCAGGAAAGCAGCAATGGCTGTGTACTCCTCAAGGTCTTCTGCAATATATTCACCCAGTTCTCCCTGATGCAGACTCTTGCGTGTTCCACGCTGTCAAACAGAAATGGAAAATCAGGGATTGTCATTTTCGGTGTTTCAGACCACATGGTTGTTCCGACTACGCACATTTCCACGATTCCACTTTTCGTATAGTCATATGTTACCTTTTCGCTTCCAAGTACACCGAATTATAAATCTGGATATCATAACGTCCATCGGTCGCCTCTTCCACCATCGGTTTAAACACATCTGTCAATGCCTGTGCGGCTGGTGTCTGATCTGATACACAGACCGCAATTTTTACTAATTTACCTCCACTGTTTTCACCGGTCGCTGAGCAGCCTATAAAAATCCTGTCATCATTGAACCGATCAGTAATGCACTTGCGCCTCTTTTGATTGCCTTTGCAAGTCCCATAATCATTTTTCCTCCTAAATGAAATGTTTGTAAGTTGTTTCTGGCGTTTTGTTTGTATGCTAGTATGGTAGTTCATTTGTCTATTTTTTCATTATTTGTATTTTAACATATTATCATCTTATTTTTTGTACATATTGCATAATATTGTTTCGTTTTTTTTTTCATATTGACTTCTTTTTTCTTTTTTATGTAGAATACTAGTATGTTTTGTTTTGTGGCGTTCATAAATAATTCATCATCTATAAGATAAGGAGACTATTATGAAAGCCGTACAAATTGTAAAACCTAATCAATTAGAAGTAATTGATATTGAAAACCTGTTATTGATTCTAAAAATAATGTATTAGTAAAAAGACCGCTGGGAATCTGCTGGATCTGATGTTGGAATTTATCATGGCACCAATGCTGCAGCTACTTATCCGCGTATTATCGGACACGAAATGGTTGGTGTCGTTGCAGAGGTTGGAGATACTGTTTCTTCTTTAAAAATAGGCGACCGTGTTATCATCAATCAGGTAACAAGCTGTGGTCACTGCTACCCATGTTCCAAAAACCGTGGAAATGTATGTGACAACCTCAAAGTAAGAGGCGTACACATATTGATGGTGGTTACCGCGAATATATCCTTTGTTCCTGAATCTGACTGCTATCTTCTTCCGGATTCACTCTCCGATCAGGATGCCGTTATGATCGAGCCGACTACCATCGCTATCCAGTCCTGCACCCGTGCTGAACTCGAAAAAGACGACATGCTTCTTATTTATGGTGCAGGCACTTGGAAGTTCAATTTTAAAAATTGCACACAAATCTGTGACCACATCATTGTAGCAGATATTATGGATGACAAACTCGCAGAAGCCAGAGAACATGGCGCACAGTTTACAATCAATGCGCAACCGAAGATTTTCAGGCAAAGGTTCTGGAATACACACGCAGAGGTTCCACTGTTTCTATTGATGCCGCATGTGTAAAAAATTCTCTTGTTATTACTTCAGGCTACTGGTAATGCCGGTCGTGTTATCACTATGGGCTTTTCCACCGCTCTAACCGAAGTAAACCAGTTCCTCGATCACTTCCAAAGAGCTGGATGTGAGGTTCCCGTCTCCAGAATAAAATGTTCGGAAAAGCGATTGAGATGATCAAGGAAGGTACTCTTGACCTGAACAATTCTATTTCGCATACATTTCCGCTTACAAAAAGCGCAGGAGGCTTTCGATTTTGTTGACAGCAGAGATCCTTCCATCCGCAAAATTGTTTTTACTTTTGATTTTTAAAATTATCTGGCAAAAGTTTTTATTTGATAGTATACTAGTATATTATTAAGGAAATGGGGAGAAAAATGGTCATTCTTCAAAAGGAACGCTCTGAAAATTCCAGATCCTATGCTGTCAGAGTGCTCTTATATAACATCATTCATCTGGAATTGCGACCCGGAACCGCTGTCAGTGAAAATGAGCTTTCCACCACACTGTCCTTGTCAAGGACACCGGTCCGCGAAGCTTTAATTGAATTAAACCGCATCGGTCTGGTTGAAATCCTGCCACAGCGCGGCAGCTATATTTCCAAAATTGATTACAATATCGTAGAAGAATCGCGTTTTTTACGGCTTGTAACGGAAAATGCAATTTTAAAGCTTCTGTGTGATAAGATTGCAGATGCTGATATGGACGCCCTTGATTATAATATAAAAAAGCAAGAAGCAGCGCCCTCGAACAGAAGGATCGAGAGACTTTTCTGGAATTAGACAATGAATTTCATGAGCTGTTGTTCCGCGCTGCAGATAAAATGTGGTCTTACCATATTATCAAGGAACAGATGGTTCACTTTGACCGTCTCCGCTCCCTTTCCACAAAATCAAAGCAACACGATTATGTATTAAAAGACCACGAAGATATTTTTTTGTATGCAATCAGACGACATGATAGTGAAATGGCAGAAATGCTTATGACCCGGCATTTAACCCGGCATTTATCGGAGAAAAAAGAATTGCTAACAATGTATCCTGATTATTTCACAAATAATTAAGACTGCCGATCATATAACCGGCAACTTTTTGAAAAGACTGTCCAGAAATTGGCAGTCTTTTTTCTCTTGTTAATTTCCGTTTTTAGGGAAATTATGTTTTTATTTTGTTTATTTCCCAAAAATATCATATTATAGGAAATATAGAATAATTGCATATGCAATGGAGGGCATTATAATGGATAAAAATTTTTGAAGGCAAAAGATATTGCCCAGCTTTGGGGAATTACTCCCCGGAGGGTAAATCAGCTCTGCACTGCCGGTTTTATTAACGGTGCATACAAAGAAGGAAGATACTGGTTGATCCCTTCTAATACAACAAAACCGGAAATCCTTCGAAACAAACAAACCCCACCTTTGTCCGGCAGATTACTCCCATGTCCGGTTGGAATCACTTCATATAAAGAAGTTTCCAAAGAATGCTATTATGTCGACAAAACGCTTCTCATAAAAGATATAATTGACGACCACAGCAAGGTTTATCTTTTCACAAGACCGCGCCGTTTTGGGAAAACACTTACCATGGACATGATCCGAACCTATTTTGAAAAACATCCACAGATACATCCATATATTTTTCAGATAAAAAATCTGAATTGCGGAGATGCTTACAAGCAGCTTCAGGGGACTTATCCGGTCATTTTTCTGTCTTTTAAAGATGCACATCAGACTAACTGGACTGATATGTACCGCAGTCTGTGTTTTACCTTAAAAGAAGAATTTCTTCGCCATATAGAACTTTTATCAAGCAAAGCAATTAATGAATACGACAAAAAAATACATTCACAATCTCATAAATGATGTCGCTGATTCTACCGATTATCAGTTTGCTCTTGGCAAGCTTTTCTTCTTTACTTGCCACACATTATAACCAGAAAGTTATTATTATTATTGATGAGTACGACACGCCAATCCAGCAAGGACACTTATATCATTATTATAATGAAGTTGTCGGTTTTATGCGGAATCTTTTCTCCTCCGCTTTAAAAAAGACAATGAGAATCTGAATTTGGCATTTTGACTGGAATACTCCGCATTGCAAAAGAAAGTTTATTCAGTGGTTTAAATAATCTTGTTGTAAACACGATTTTGGATGACAAGTACTCAGAGTATTTCGGTTTTACCGTAAACGATATATCAAATATGGCAGCTTACTATGGAATGGCAGAAAAACTTTCAGAAATTAAAGAATGGTATGACGGTTATCTCTTCGGAAATACAGAAATATATAATCCGTGGTCTGTGATTAATTATTTTAACAATAACTGTAAACCAAAGGCTTTCTGGTCCCGAACAAGCGGCAATGAAATTATTGGTGAACTCATCCGCAGTTCCGACAAAGAAGTGTACGAAAGTCTCTCACTTTTACTGCAGGGAAAAGAAGTGCAATCCATTATTAATACGGATATTATTTACCCGGAGGTAAATGCTGACTCTGACACAATCTACAGCTTTCTGCTTGTCGCCGGATATCTGCGTGCCACAAGTGTGATCAGTGAATTTAATGACAACCCGATTTGTTCTCTTAAACTGCCTAACCGCGAGATAAAAAGTGTTTTCCAAAAAGAGATTTTGGATAATTATAATACCTTATTTAACGGCTCCCTGCTCCGAGATTTCGAACTAGCTCTGCGAACAGGTGATACTGCTCTTTTCACTGACACTTTGCAAAAATATCTCTTGCAGTCTGCCAGTACTTTTTGACACTACAAACGAAAATTTTTATCACGGAACTGTTTTCGGAATGTTGGCAATACTCTCAGACCGATATTATATCTCTTCCAACAGAGAATCCGGCGAAGGGCGTTTTGATATACAGCTTGAGCCAAAAGATAAATCCCAATTGGGCTATATTATTGAATTTAAAGCCGGAAAAACCTTTCAGATACCGAACTTGCTAATTCTGCGTCAAGTGCGATACAACAGATCCAAAGCAAAAAAATATTCTACCGACATGGAATATCATGGTATCAAAAAAATTGGACTTTTTGGGATTGCATTCAGTGGCAAACGTGTTGCAGCTAAATATGAAGAAATACAACTCCATTCATAAGACACATCCTCTCATAATTCTGAAAAACTAAGGAATCAGGATTATGAGAGAATTTTTGTCCAAAAATTGGATCCAGAAATTGGCAGTCTTTTTTCTCTTGCATTCTTTTTCCGAATGTGGTATTCTCATTTTATCGAACATATGTTCTATCCTATTCTTTGATTGGAGGAGATCACATCCAGATGAAAATCCAGCAAAATATGTCACTGATGGAAAAACTTACGATTCTCTCAGACGCTGCAAAATACGATGTCGCCTGCACGTCAAGCGGTGTGGACCGCGGTGGTGACGGCATCGGCCTTGGCAACTCCATTTCCTGTGGGATCTGTCATACTTTTTTCCGCAGATGGGCGGTGTGTTTCCCTTCTCAAGATTTTATTTACAAACGAATGTATTTTTAACTGCTCTTACTGCCAGAATAATTGTAACTCCGATGTCCGGCGGGCTGCCTTTACCCCGGAGGAAGTCTGCGAACTGACGATGGAATTTTACCGGCGGAATTATATTGAAGGTCTTTTTTTAAGTTCCGGCATTATGGTAAGCCCCAACTATACGATGGAACTTTTATACCAGACCCTTTATAAATTGCGCACAGCGCACCATTTTAACGGTTACATCCATGTGAAAGCGATTCCCGGCGCTGATCCTCTGCCTGATTGAAAAAACTGGTTTTCTGGCTGACCGTATGAGTATCAATCTGGAACTGCCTACCGCAGACAGCCTGAAAAAAGCTTGCGCCCTGCAAGTCGAGAAATACCATCCTGAAGCCAATGCGCATGGTTCAGAACGGTATTACGGAAAATAAGAATGAAGTTGCTCTTTACCGGCATGCCCCGAATTTCGTACCCGCAGGACAGAGCACACAGATGATCATCGGCGCAACCCCGGAAAACGATTACCAGATTGTGAGCATTGCCGAGAATCTGTATCAGAAATTTGATTTAAAGAGAGTGTTCTATTCTGCCTTTGTGAATGTCACCCACAACAGCAATCTTCCTGCACTGCCCGGCGGTCCGCCGCTCCTGCGGGAACATCGTCTGTATCAGGCAGACTGGCTGCTCCGCTATTATAAGTTTAAAGCCGACGAGCTTTTAAGTCCGGAGCGGCCGGACTTTAATATTTTTCTCGACCCCAAGTGTGACTGGGCGATCAGGCATCTGGAATATTTTCCGGTCGAGATCAACCGTGCAGACTATGATACACTGCTCCGTGTCCCAGGTATTGGCTATAAATCTGCCAGCCGCATTGTAAAAGCAAGACGCCACAGCACCCTCGATTTTGCTGATCTCAAGAAGATAGGTGTTGTGTTGAAACGCGCTCTTTATTTTATCACCTGCTCCGGCAGGATGATGTACCGCACGAAGCTGGAAGAAGATTATATCTGCCGCAATCTGATGGGCGATAAGACACAGATACCACGTGAGATCCGTGAGAGCGGTTATCAACAATTGAGCCTGTTCGATACCGGCTTATCCACGGAGCCGCTTCCGCTGTCGTAGATAAATGTAAAACTTTTATTTCCCTGAATATTTTTCTCAAGACAGGAGCAGGACATTATGCATGTATTTATCTGTGAAAACACACCAAACGGAATATTGACCGGCGTATACGATGCCTGGGAATTAAAGATTCAGGAAAGATGCTCCCACGCTGATATTTATCTGGTATCCGGTCAGCCGGATAATTACGAGCTGTTTTGCGACTACCACACCGTCGCACCATCCGCTGAAAAAGCCGGAAAAGTTGTTTCTACGCTAAACCGGAAGCTTGGACACGATTTTTACGAGACAATCCTTACTGCTATTTTATCCATTGATCTTTCCGGCAAGAAGAAGATGGACAAAGCGAACGCCGTGTATCAGACGATCGTTGCCGCACTTTATTCACCAAAAGGTGCCCGTGTATTGATTCACTGAGTAATCCTTATATTTACCGTGTCTTTGAATTGTCCAGAGCCACAGTCTCCGAAGCCCACCACCTGAAAGGTTTTCTGCGCTTTTCGGAACTGCAGAACGGTATTCTGTTTTCCACGATCCATCCCAAAAATAATGCCCTGCCAATTTTAGCAGAGCATTTTACGGATCGTTTTCCGCAGGAAAATTTTATGATTTACGATGAAACCCACCAGCTTGCGGCAGTCCACCGCGCCGGAAAGAATTATATGCTTGTAGATGCTTCGGACATCAATACCGAACTTCTTCAGAACTATTCTGAAAATGAAGCAAGATTCCAGAAACTGTGGCTGGCCTTTTTCGACAGCATTGCGATTGAAGCACGTACCAACCCCGAATTACAGGCACAGAATATTCCGAAACGCTTCTGGAAGGATGCTGTGGAGTTAAGACACTTTTTGTGAATAACCTTCCCGCATTCTCCTCCGTCACACGCTCGACCTCCTCCGCTGTGATTCCTTTTAATTCTGCGATTTTTGCGATCACAAACGGAATATAGGAAGAATCGTTTCTCGTGCCGCGGTGCGGTTCCGGTGCCATGTAAGGACAGTCCGTCTCAAGTAAAATGCGCTCCAATGGGATTGCTTCCACTGTCTCTTTCAGTTTTTTTGCGTTTTTGAATGTGACGACGCCACCGACACCGATGTAGTAACCCATTTTGATAAATTCCTGTGCCATCTCTCTGGAGTAGGAATAACAGTGGATCACTCCCGGTATCTCCTCTGCGTGGACCGCTTTCATCACTTCCATAGTATCGGCTGCTGCATCTCTGGAATGGATGATCACCGGAAGGTTGGTTTCCCGGCAAGTTCCATCTGCCGTCTGAACCAGTAACGCTGTGCGTTCTGCACCTCCGGCTCTTTGTCCCAGTAATAATCCAGTCCGATCTCACCGATCGCAACGGTCTTGGGAAGAGATGTCTGCTCTTTTAACCAGGCAAATGTCTCTTCATTCAACCCGCTGATGTCACTTGGATGTACGCCCACCGCTGCATAAATGTAATCATATTTTGCGGCAAGTTCCAGAGTTGTCTTTGTTGTCTCTATCGAAGCCCCAACATTGATGATCCTGCCGATCCCTTTTTCCGGCAGGGAATGGATCAATGCTTCACGGTCATCGTTAAAACTTTCATCATCATAATGTGCATGTGTCTCAAATATCATAGCTGCCTCTCTGTGTTATCAAATCATTTTATTTTTTCTGTGCACGCTTCCGGCGTTTTCTTATGATCAGTACGATCAAAAGCAATACAACCGCTGCACCGCCGCCGGCATAGTACAAGGTGTGATCTGCCGCCGTATGTACCAGTGCAAACGCTGCCTCATATGGAATGTCTGCCACAAGGTAACTGCCGTCCTCTGTGGTTTCTGCCAATGTCCATGCATCACTGCCTGTTTCTCTGTACCAGATCTCATTTTTTCCTGAAGTGTCCGGCACATAAAAATGTGCTTTTACTGTATCATATATTTTGTCATGCAGGTGTTCAAGACTCCAGTTGTAAGCATACACGACATCTCCGTCCGGCAGATCTGTGTCACACTCTGCCATCTGGATGGAAGTGTCATCATAGAATTTCCTTCCAAAAACTGCTTTTTCATTTTCTGTATCGGAACTTTCACTAGCTGTATCTTCTGTTTTTGCGCCGTTTATCACTTCCGATCCCACGATACTCTCTGTCCAACGGCTGTACTCTGCCTCCACCGTTTTATTTTCCGTCATTGGTTTTCCAACCAGATCCTCCGGCCAGACTGCATAGTAACCATCTTTTTCCGGAATCTGTGGAAGATCAGATTCACTGAAGCTTCCATTATATACGATTGTCTTTACAATATCCACATTATCTTCTGCCCTGAAAGTTATCTTCACTTTATGGAATCCTTCCGAATATTCTCAAGTTTCATGACCTCTTCATAACTTTTTTCATCTGCAATCCCAGCATAGTTGATGTTGTCAATTCCATCAAGGTCATCGCCCACAAAAATGTTACCTTTTACCTCGCCCTCTTCAGACACAGTTCCTGCGATGCTTCCCAGACCTTCCCCATCACTTGTGATCGTAGATGCAGAAACACAGTTTTTCACGGTATATCCGCTTCCGACAATGCCTCCGACATAATCCTTTGCATTTACATTACAGAGACTGTAACTGTTGGAGATTGCACTGACACTGTTTCCTGCAATGCCTCCGGCATAATCCCCGGTATCAGATTTCACAGAGCCATAACTTTCACTTCCATAGACCAGACCAAGTTCTTCTAATCCGGTAATACCACCGACACTGTTTTTCTTTGAAGTCACTTCCCCATAGTTGCTACAGCGGATGACAACATTATTCACGGTAGAACGGAGTGTAATGTCCGTAGAATCTGTAAGATCAGGATCAAACTCCGGATCGAGATCATATTCAATGTTCATCGTTCCGACAATTCCACCCACATTGAGATCGCCATTGACCATTCCGCGGTTTACACTTCCTGAAACAACACCATCTGTATCTTTTGCACTGGCTGCGGACGAGATATCTTCCATATACTCCTCATCTCCTGTCACCACAGAAAGCGTATCTCCAACCGTATTCTGAATGCTTTTGATCTGCTTACTGATCTTCTGCACATCATTTGTGACAGACTGATTCCATCATCCACTGTGTTCGTCAGCTTATCAATATCGCCGTCCGTATCTTTTTCTTTTATCTGATTGGAAATATCATCCACAAAATCTTCTGCCGTTTTATTGGAATCGGAGATTGTTCCACGAATGTTGGACAGATTACTGTTGATATTCTGCCATTCTTTTGTAACCGCCTCTGCCTGTTCTTTATTTAAAATGTGATTGTTTCCCTGGATACTATCTATTTTATCCAGAGAATTATGAATATTATTCATGTACTGCTGCGCTTCCGGGCTTGATTTCCCGATGGAATCTGAGAGGGAACCCAGAGATTCCGACAAAGTTTTCGAAGAATTATGGTACTGCTCCGACAGATTGTCCACATAGGTCTTTGCTGCTGTGGAGGTATCACTCATGGTCGAAGCAATGTTGCTTAAGGTCGTGTTGATGGAACTGACCGAATCCTGCACCTGATTTACCTTATCATCCAGATACTCCGATTCTATATACGGCTCCGCCTGACCGACAATTCCTCCTACATCTTTTCGTCCGTAGATTTCCCCTTCATTGTGGCAGTCGATGACTTTTCCACTCTGGCGTCCGGCAATTCCACCCACGTTATAACCCGTGTGTGCAAAACCGATTTTTCCCTGATTGATGCATTCACTGACAATTCCAGTCGAAACACCCACAATTCCGCCCATATCATTCCGGTCTATTACACGCCCTGTGAGATTTAATGTACCAATGTCAACACCTCCAATATCCATCTTGGTTTTCAGCTCATCTGTATTGATGCTTTGCACTCCGATGTACACTCTGACACAAGTCCTTCGTTATTTAGAACGATTCCTCCGGTCTGATTGGTGGCTGTCACTGTTGCATTGCTCCTGCAGTTTACAATTTTTCCGGTCGGTTTGTTGATCCCTGCGATCGCTCCGACTGCTGTTTTTCCATTGACAGTTCCTTCAAAGGAACAGTTCCCGATCGTACCATAGTTCACCCGGCAATTCCGCCAATATTTTTACAGCTTCCCTCTGAAGTGATCTTACCGGAGATCTTCAGATCATTCACAACTGCGCTTTTACCCAGATAACGGAAAAATCCGTGATCCGAGCCTTTTACCTGCAGCTTCACATTACTGATCGTGTGACCGCCGCCCTCAAAATCCCCAGAGAAATATGCAACACCATTGAAATCAACCTTCGAAAGATCAATATTATGGGTAAGTTTTACCGTTTTTCCAACACTCCAGCTGTCATACTGACAGTTCTGTAAAAATTCTTCAAATGCCTTTTCATCGGCAATTTCGATAATCTGATTTTTATTTTCTGCCGTATCCGCACTGGTTGTGCTGTCTTTTTCTGTGGTTTCTTTTGTACCACTGCTTTCCTGTGAGGTGGCAGCCTGTATGGTCAACCGTCCGTTTCCTGCCAGAGCAGAAACGGTCAGTGTCATGGAAAAACACAGGGCAAGTACTTTCATTCTCATCTTTTTCATGACTTTTTCTCCTCCTGCTCTTCCTTTGCGGCTGTCTCTGATTCTGCAGCCACATTTTCATCCTGCGTCATTCCCGGCAGCATTGGATTTTGTGTATCGTCATGTGTGACTTCTCCATGTCTGCCCGGTATGTGCGAATCTAACGACACTTTCATCTGTCCCTGGAATACACCGGAAACATCTGCATCAATCTCTCCCTGTACATAACCTTTTACATGTCCGGTCACCCTCACTCTGCCGACAACCTCCTTCTGAGGACGTGAAATATTCATGGCAAGGGCTGTCTTCTCAATGATAAAATCACCAAACAGCAGAATCTGCGGCAGCACAAAAAGAACCAGAATAATGGATATTAACGTACCGCGTCCCAAAGCCACACCAATGGAGGCAACCGTCGGATCGGATGCAATCTCACCGATCAAAAATCCTGCACAGGTCAAAATTGTTCCGGAAGTAAAAATAGTTGGAAATGCCTGATTTAAGGATTCAGTAATCGCATCTTTGATCGGCATTCTCTGTTTCAGATCCATGTATCTGCTGGAAATAACGATTGCATAGTCGATCGTTGCACCCATCTGAATTGCAGACACGATCAGGTACGCAATAAAGAATATTGTCTGTCCTCTCATTGCCGGAACTGCAAAGTTGATCCAGATACTTCCCTGTATAGTGAGTACCAGAAGCACCGGAAGCCCTGCTGACTGGAACGTGAAAAACAGGATGATCATAACAAATAGTGCCGTCAATACGCTGATCACGATATTATCCGATGCAAAGGAAGATTCCAGATCATGGTCACTCGTGGAGTTTCCTACCAGAATGACATTGTCTTTTCCAAAATATTTCGCTGCAATACCCCGGATCTCATCCATCGCATCGTAGGTTTCCTGTCCTTCCGCCGGAAGTGACAGATCTAACACAAATCTGGAATAGTCATCTCCCTGCAGCTGTAATTGCGCATCATGCAGCGTGTCATATAAGGACGTAAGCTGATCGTCAAGATCTGCATCTAATGTCACATATCCTTCCTGATACTGGTCATACAGGAACAGGAACATATCAATGATCGGCACCTCATAATCATCAATGCCGGTAAATACCGGACCATACTGCTCCTCATTGTATTCATATGCTGTATACAAAATCTGTACAACTTCTACATCCAGATCCGTCAACTCTGCAAACTGTCTTGGGTCCAGCTTATCCGTCAGCATATAATCATCATTGATCGCCACATTTGCAAGTCCCAATGCCGAGTTTACATAATCCAGTTTTTCAATTTTTCCCAATACCTTTTTCTCGGAATCATAATCCCCTTTTGGAACCATGACAACCAACTGATTGCTGGCACCAAAGGTATTCTCAATTTTTTCACTTGCAATTTTCGATTCACTCTTTTTCGCGCTTACAATGGAATTCGTGTCATATATATACTGGCAGTGATTGATTCCCAAAATGCAAATACCAGAAACACGATAAAAACCGGCGGAATGATGTATTTGGTCAGATTTGCAAATTTACCTACAAACGTAATTTTTGGTACATAGCATTTGTGATGGGTTTTATCAATTCCTTTTGCAAAAATCAAAAGCACGCCCGGCATTAGGAAGAAAACGGAAATCAGGCTGAGTATGATCGCTTTTACCAGAATGATACCCATATCGTAGCCCAGCCGGAACTGCATAAACATCATCGCAACCATGCCGGAAATCGTGGTAAGGGAGGACGAGCTGATTTCCGGGATCGCCTTGGAGAGTGCCACTTTCACCGCTTCCTCTGCATCCAGCGTCTCATGTTCTTCCATGAAACGGTCACACAAAATAATGGCATAGTCGATTGCCAGTGCCAGCTGAAGCACAACGGCAATGGAATTTGTGACAGATGAGATCGTTCCAAACCAGTAGTTTGTGCCCATGTTTAAAACAGCCGCCACACCAAATGTGATCAGTAATACCGGGATCTGCAGATATGCTTTTGTGGAGAGCATCAACACCGCAACAATGATGACAACCGCCAGCACAAGAATAATATTCATATCCTGCGAAAGAGACTCTGCACTGCGCTCCTCCTCACCGACAGAGGACGAAACATAGACATCATAACCATCCAGTGTCTCTTTTACTTCCTCAAGCGCATCTTTGCTGATCTGTTCATCCTCCGTTCCGTCAAACGTCACACTAAACAGCGCATCCGCACCTGTAAAATGATCCTTGGAATCATCAAATTTAATCTGCTTCACGCCCTCAATATTTTCCAGATCGTCAACCAGATCTTCCGCCTGCGCATAGGTGATATTCGAGACCATGACTTTGGCACTGCCATAAGTTGTGAACTGCTCCTCCATCAGTGACAGCCCGATCCTCGTTTCACTGTCTGCCGGCAGATAGGATGTGATATCCTGATTGACCTGCACATTATTAATAGAAAGAACACTGTAAATCATTGCCAAAACAAACAGAATTTCGATTGCTTTCCGCTTATTTACAATAAAGGAAGCGACGGTAAGCCAGAAATTCCCTTTTTCTTTTTCCCTGTTTTTCTTCCATATTCATCCTCTTTCATGTTACATCTGAATCATTTTTCTTACACAGCAAAAACAGCAGTTGTTTTACCGCTGATTCATTTCACTATACTTAACATTGTGTTGATTATTTTATACTGCATTATTATAATAAGGGCATCTGGTTTACTCAATAAACATATTTTTCAAAACTGTTTGTTAATTGACATATTATGTACATCGTGTTGATTATTTCAGAAAATTTTTAGGATTATAAATTTTTAATCATAACTCCAGAAAAAATACCAGACGATAACATCACATTTTATATGAAAGGATCTCACATTATATATGGAAGCAAAAACTGACCGCCGCATCAAGCGTACCCGCTATCTGCTTGTACACGCACTCACCTCCCTTATGCTGAAAAAAAGTATCAAGGATATCACCGTAAAAGAATTGTGCGAGTCTGTTGACATCAACCGCGGCACTTTTTTACCTGCACTACAAAGATATTTATGATATGTTGGAGCAGACCGAGCAGGGGCTTTTAGAACAGTTTGAGCAGGTCTTCAAAATTATCACCCGGATCATACTCCGGATTTTCCTTATCCGCTGTTTGTCGAAATTTTTCAGATCATTGACCAAAACTCTAATCTGTGCTGTGCACTGCTGAGTCCCAATGGCGATATTTCTTTTTCTGTCAAGATCAAGAAATTGTTCGAACACCAATACATACACGAATGGATGGTTGCGCATCATTCGGCTGATTTTCTGCCAACTTATGAATATTTCAGCAGTTTTCTCGTTTCCGGCTGCTCCGGTCTGATCGAGTCATGGCTGGCTCATGGCAAAAAGGAGACGCCGGAGGAGATGGCAAGACTTATCAGCAAACTGATTTCTACCGGAATGACATCTGTCTATCCGATACCTTGCGGACAGTCTGATGATCTGTAGAATTGCAGACCTTCATTTTGTATATTTTTACTAAATTTTTGTATTTTTTATCAATTAAAGCAAATTTTTGTTTCCTTTTCACACAAAATCATATATACTTATTATAGAATATTGGCTCCGGGGCAACGCTTCGGAGTTTTTGCTTCGCAAAACAAGAAATGCAAAACAAGGAGGAATTATGGATTTTGTTGGTACTGTCTGGGCGCTCTTCCGCCGGTGATTGCCATTGTGCTTGCGCTGATCACAAAAGGAAGTTTATATGTCGTTATTTATCGGTGTCGTAACCGGAGCTCTTTTATATACAAATTTCAGTCCGGTTGGAACGATCGAGGCAATTTTTGAAGTTATGATGGAAAAGCTTGGGGATTCGTGGAACGTCGGCATTCTGATTTTCCTCGTATTTCTTGGCATTATTGTCGCATTGATGACAAGAGCCGGCGGTTCTGCCGCTTACGGAAAATGGGCAGGTAGTAAGATCAAGACCAGATCCGGCGCACTGCTTTCCACATTTGCGCTCGGTGTCGTGATCTTTGTCGATGATTATTTCAACTGTCTGACCGTTGGAAATGTCATGCGTCCTGTCACGGACAAGCAGAAGATTTCCCGTGCGAAACTGGCTTATATCATTGACGCAACTGCAGCTCCGATCTGCATTATCGCACCGATCTCAAGCTGGGCGCCGCAGTCACCGGATACACAAACGGAGATGGTTTCTCTCTGTTTTGCAGACAATCCCGTTTAACCTGTATGCATGGCTTACCATTCTGATGGTAATTTTTATGGGTGTGACCGGCCTTGATTATGGTCCGATGAAAAAGTTTGAGGAAAATGCTGCAAAAGGTGATCTTTTCTCCGGCAAAATGATTATGAAAATGTAAAAGAAAATATTATTTCCGCAAAAAAGGAAAGGTGATCGACCTTGTTCTTCCGGTCATTTTCCTGATTGCAAGCTGCATTATCTGCATGATTTATACAGGTGGATTCTTTGAGGGCGAGAGCTTCATCAACGCTTTTGCAAACTGCGATGCATCCATGGGACTTGTGATGGGTTCCTTCATTACATTAGTCTTTGTGTTTTTGCTGTACCTGCCACGCCGCGTGATCACATTCAGTGAATTTGCCGAGTGTATTCCGCAGGGATTTAAGATGATGGTTTCTGCGATCCTGATCCTTGTTCTGGCCTGGACGTTAGGCGGTTTCTGCAGTACAAAATTAGAAGCCGGCGCCTTTGTGAGCAGCATGCTCTCCGGCAATATGACTGCAACCTCACTTTTCCCGGCTATATTATTTCTGGTTGGAAGCGGACTTGCTTTTGCAACCGGTACTTCCTGGGGAACGTTTGGCATTTTAATTCCGATCGTTACCGCTATGTTCCCGGAAACAGATCCGATGCTCGTTGTCTGTATTGCAGCTTCCCTTGCCGGTTCTGTCTGCGGAGATCACATGTCACCGATCTCCGACACAACTATCATGGCCTCCGCCGGTGCACAATGCCACCATGTAGACCATGTATCCACACAGCTTCCTTTACGCTCTGACGGTCGGTGGCTGCTGCGTGGCCGCCTATCTGGTTGCCGGATTCACAAAGAACGTATTTCTCACAATGGCAGCCGGCGTGATCCTGCTTTTTGCCGTGCTATCATTCATCCGCTACAGACAGGGACATAAATAAATTTGCAAAAAAATATATCTTAATTTCAGAATCTATTTTATAATATGGATAGTATTTTTACGTATCAGTGATTACTTAAAATAATGAACTCAGGAGAAATGGAATATGAGCAGAGGTGTATTAGGAAAAAATAACTGGGCATTAGTACTTCTGATCCTTGTCGGTGTCGTGTTAGGCGGTCTTATCGGAAAGTTATGTGCGGGCGTTCCTGCTTTAAGCTGGCTTAGTTACGGTCAGAGTTTTGGATTTGTCAATCCGATGGTGTTAGATCTTGGAATTTTAGTTCTCACATTTGGATTTACGGTGGATATCACAGTTGCAGGGATACTTGGAATTGTGATCGCGTTATTGTAATTGCTCATGATAAACGTTATATAGGTCGCTTTTTAGTTTCCTAAATATATCCTCGCCCGCTTCCATGCCGGAACCACACTTACATGGATTCCATCACAGTCAAGTTCCGCTTCCTCACTATTCGTAATTAATATGCATCTTGCGCCCTCGATAAAATTTCTTAATTTCAGAAATGCTCCGATTTCCCGTTCCCTTGTATCGATCTGGTCTAAAACCTGCAGGCTTACCTGAATTGCAAGTTTTTCTTCTGGAACATAGAAATCAATTTCAACTTTTTTTTCAAAATAGAATACCTTTTCTCTTCCGAAACGTCTGATCAGTTCTATTGCGACCAGGTTTTCCAACTGCGCTGAACTGCAATCCATAAGCATAAGCCCCAATAGTCCGGTATCCATAAAATAATACTTTGGCGAAGTCTCTTTTTGAATCAGTTTCGCCGCATAATTCTGCAGGGTAAACAACATATAAGACTCCATCATATAGCCAACATAATTAATAACCGTCTGCTTTGCCAATTGCCGCCCCGGCACTTTTTAAAATATTTCAAGCCGGTTAAAGGACAATGGCTTTGTAACTGATTCCGCAATCTTCTTCAAAATCAATCTTACTGCAAAATCATTAGTTATCTTATTTCTCGTTATAATATCTCCGAGATACATCAGTCTGATAGATACTGTTTAAAAAAGCTCGTTTATTTCTTATCTCAACTAATTCTGAAATGCTCCATAGGTTACATATTTGTTATATTGATTTTGGACATCTGCCCTGTCTTTGGTGCTAATAACATCCAGGTAATTCTTTGTCATATTATTTGCAATAAGATATTCAGAGAAAGAATATGGATAAATATTCATAATAACAAAACGCCCGCCTAAAGTGGAAGCTATTTCGCTGCTTAGCATTTTACTATTACTGCCGGTAATATTGATTCGATACTTCATATCTGCAATTCTGCGAACGAATTTCTCCCATCCGTTAATATTTTGAATCTCGTCTAAAAATAAATATGGTTTGATATCAGTTTCAGATATTTCTAATCCAATTTCTAAAATGAGATTTAAATCTTCAGCAGTCATTTCCAGAAGACGCTCATCTTCAAAATTGACATAAATAATTTGTCTGAGGGGAATCCCATTCTCCTGCAAATGCTTGATCTGCTGATACATCATGTACGATTTTCCGGTTCTTCTGATCCCCACAAAACAATAATTCACGTTGATCTTCCAATGGATAATTTCTTTCAATAGCGGATTACTTAGATAAGTGTCTTTTGGTCAGTCATAATCTGTTTCAGATAATCTCTGTTCATATGCTCTCCTTTCTGTCGGCAAGACAATTATAACATCATTTCGTCTTGTACACAAGACAGAATGATGTTTTTTTGTCTTGCGTACAAGACAATATTGATATAGTTTCTGTTCTGTGTATAAGACAATATAACATCATGTATGTCATTATTGTTCTTTACATCTATTACCTAAAAATTTTGTTTCCAAAAAATCATCTCATGAAACCATTTCTATTCTTTTTCAATTATATATTTTTGTCCTGATGATCCGGGTTATTATCCAAAATAGAACATCTATCACATAATCGTTCGGTAGATACTCTGCCAAATACTCCGCAAAGATCCTGTGACTATCAAGGCTTATGCATCCAGTCATAAGGATACATCTCAATGCCCGGTATGGAACCGGCATCTATAAAATGACATCCTAGCCGTTCTGCAACATCCTTAAATTCTTTGGCAAGTGCTCTGAACGCTCCACGCATTTGTCACCCATCTCTCCTGCAACAGCCGTTTTTGCATAATCCGGGTGGATTGGCGGCGGGGCTACCAGAAGAATATTCGGTTTATTACGCCATGCGGCATGCGTGTCGATCGCTTTCTGTGTCAGGCGCTCCAGACCTTTTCCGATGATAAATCCATTTGCATTAAACCGGTCTTTTGTATCATTTGTACCAAGCATGATGATGACCAGATCTAACGGCTCATGTGTCATCATACACGGGTAAATTGCATTCAATCCGCTCAATCCTTCAAAAACAGGATCTTCAAAAGACGTGGTTCGTCCACTTAATCCTTCCTCGATCACATAGTAATCATCGCCTAACTTTCTCTGTAAAAGTTTTGTCCAGCGTTCCTCTACTGTGAAACGTCCTCCGGTTTTGGAATTATATCCATGAGTGTTGGAATCTCCAAAACATAATATATTTTTCTGATCCATTGTCTCATCCTCCCTGTGCTGTTATCTAAAAATCTTTTTCCAAACAGATATATTGTACACGATCATCTTACTGCGCAAGTAACTTTTCCGCAAAGGCTGACCGCTCCCATCATGCCCGCCGTGTTTGCAAGCTTTGCAGGAACGATCTCCACGATTCTAAGTCCCGGTGCGATCTGCGCTTTCACCTTCCGGTTTACCTCCGAAAGCACATACTCCTGCGCCATGATGCCTCCTCCAAGAATGATCCTGGATGGATTGAAAATACAGCATAGCGTTACAAGACCTGTGCAGATATCGTCGATCCACGCATCAATCTGCTCCTTGATCTCCGGTCTGTCCTTTGCCGCAAATATTTTTTTGCCATTATCCAGAGCGCCATCGACTTTTTTACACGTCTGACCAGTCCGGTCGTGGAAGCGCACCGCTCATAGCATCCCTCCAGACTGTCCGTTCCCGCCTTTTTCTTCCGGGTGGATCACCATTCCGCCAAAGCTTCCGGCAGAAAAAAGAAGCCCCCGGGTAAACGTTTCCGTTCATCACAATACTTCCGCCGACACCGGTTCCATAGGTCAGACATAAAAAATCATCGCATCCGGCACCTGCCCCTGAACGGAGTTCGCCAAGAGCCGCCGCATTGACGTCATTCTCCACTGCGGCAGGCACACAAAATTCCTCTTCCATGATCTGCTTTACCGGCATGCCTGTGTATCCCGGAATATTGCTGTTCGCATAAAAAATGCTTCCATCTTCCGTATTCACTTCCCCGGCAGTGCTGATCCCGATCGCTTCAAAATCGTGATAGGAATGGATCAGTCCTTTGACACGCTCCATCAGTGCCGCTCCGCCTTCCGATGCACGCGTCTCTGTCTCACGCAGCTCCACGAATGTCTCTCCGTTCCAGAGACCGGACTTGATCATTGTTCCCCCGATATCCACAGCCACAATTCTCATAATTTCTCCTTTTTTACTTTTCGATCGCTGCCACGAATCTTGCCGTGATCTCCGCCGGTCTTGTGATCGCACCGCCGACTACCAGCGCAAAAGCTCCTGCCTCCAGTGCCTTCTTTGCCTGCTCCGGATAGTGGATATGTCCCTCTGCGATGATCTTTGCCGGGCATTTTTCGGAAAGTTCATGGATGAAATCAAAATCAATGTCATCACAGCCCTGTGTCTCCGGTGTATATCCGCGCATGGTCGTGCCGACAAAATCGGCTCCGGCATTGGCACATGCGATTCCTTCCTCGATGGTTGCACAGTCTGCCATCACAAGCTGCTCCGGATATTTTGCCTTGATTGCCTCGATAAACTGTGCTGCCGTGCTTCCATCCGGTCTTAATGCGCTTGTTCCCTGTACCGCAAGGATATCCACACCGCATGCCACCAGCTCATCTACCTCTTTCATGGTAACCGTGATGTACATGGGAGTTCCCTCGTAATCCTTTTTTGATGATACCGATAACGGGAAGGTCAACTGCCTCTTTAATCTGTGTGATGTCACGAACCGTATTTGCACGGATTCCGACTGCTCCGGACTGTGCTTTGCAGCCTTTTGCCATCAAAGGCATGACGCCTCCTTCTTTTGTATACAAAGGCTCATGCTCCAATGCCTGGCAGGAAACAATCAATCCGCCTTTTTATCTGATCAAATAATGCCTGTTTATCCATTTTATTTTCCTCCTGCAATTACATCTCAATTTTAATAACTGCTTTTCTCACATGTGTGTGTGATCCGTTTTGCAGCTTGGTTTATGAAATTCTTCCGGCAGGAATAAAGCAAAGCTTCCGTCCCCAGCGTTCCGCCACATCTGCTTCTGCCTGCTGCAAGTCCGCAGTCCGAAGCTTCCTGAAATGTATCTGTAAATTCTGCCTTGTCTGTCCACTCCCAGTATTCACTTCCACTGATATCGATCTGCAGATCTGCATAACGTTTATGATATTCATACTCCGCACCTTCTGCCTCCCGAAGGTCTGCCTCCATGACATTGACAAAACCCGTTCTCCGTCAATCACCGTTTTTCCGTCTGGAAGTGCAGTCAGATCACATTTTTTCAAAAAATCAATGGCGGTATCCATATTTTTATGTAAACCACGATACTGTTCCAGATTCTGTAAGCTGTCTGTAACCATTTTGTATCTCCTCCCGAAATTATCCTGTAAATCTTATTCTTAATTTTAAATCCATACATTGGCAGCTGCATCATTTTTTCAGAACAGAAATAAGCCGAAGCAGTGCGTACACCCCGGCATATTTCTATATGTATTTCTCTTATTATAATTCTTTGATCGCTGCCTCGATCATCTTCTGAGCCTCAACAACAACAGCCTCATCTTCCGGTGCTAAAGGTGCAAGCGGCAATCTGACGCTTCCAAGTTCTAAGCCATACATTCTGTGTAAAATCTCTTTCATGACTGCGTAAAGATTTCCTTTTGCCTCGCACATCTTGTAGATGATCGCATCTGCTTTGTACTGGATCTTCATTGCCTCTGCAATATTATTCTCGCGGATGAGCTGATCCATTTTTACAAATAATTCCGGCATAACTGCATATGTTCCACCGATTCCTCCGTCTGCACCGATCGCACGTCCGGATACGAACTGTTCGTCCGGTCCGTTGAATACAACAAATCCATTTTCGCCACGCTCTTTGACACCTTCTGCCTTAAACATCTGGATGTCCTGTGTCGGCATGGAAGAGTTCTTCACTGCGATCACATTCGGATTCTTCAGCATTTCTTTTAACAGGTTCATGGATAATGCCGTTCCTGCAAGCTGCGGAATATTGTAAATAACAAAATCAAGATCCGGCGCTGCTTTGCACTCATTGCATTCCAGTATTCTGCGATTGCATACTCCGGTAAATGGAAATAAATTGGTGGAATCGAAGCGATCGCATCTGCTCCAACGCTCTGTGCATGTGCCGCAAGTTCCACACTATCTGCGGTATTGTTGCATCCTACATGTACAATGACGGTCAGTTTTCCTTTTGCTTCTTCCATAACTGCTTCCAACACTTTTTACGCTCGTCCACATGCTGGTAAATACATTCACCAGATGAACCGCCAACGTATACACCCTTTACCCCTTTTGAGATCAGGTGGCGTGTCAATGCTTTGACACCCTCTGTTGAAATTTCTCCTTTTTCGTCATAGCAGGCATAAAATGCTGGAATGACTCCCTGATATTTTGTAATATCTTTCATTTTATCTTCACTCCTCTGTTAGATTTTTGTCCTATTTTTTATACCGCCCTTCTTAAACAAGAAGGATAGTTTGTCAGCCTTTTACAGCTCCCATTGTAATTCCTTTTGTAAAGTATTTCTGGAATAACAGGAACACGATGATGATCGGCAGGGCTGCCAGTGCCGCACCAGCCATGATCAGACCGAAATCTGTGGCATTTTCAGCCTGTAACTTGGCAATACCAAGGGAATCGTCAGGTTGCTTGTGCTTGATAACATGATCAACTGCATGAAGTAATCATTCCAGCTGTTGATGAATGTAAAATCGCCAGTGCTCCGATACCCGGTTTGATCATCGGTACTACAATCTGCAAAAATGTCTTTGCCTCACTCGCTCCATCGATCTGCGCTGCCTCCAGCATTTCAGAAGGCACACCCTCTGAGAACTGTTTCATCAGGAACACACCAAACGGCCATCCTACGATTGGGAAGATAACCGCCCAGATCGTATTATATAAATTCAGGCTTGACATCTCACGAAGTAATGGGATCAAAATAACCTGTTTTGGTAATGCCATTGCGCATACGATCAGTGTAAAAAGTAACTGCCGTCCCACAAATCTCTTCTTTGCAAGCGCATATCCTGCCATGGATGCTGTGATACAGGTAAGGATCATGGACATGATCGCCATGAATACGGTATTGATCAGCCAGCGGACTGCAGCCGGTACCGTCGGTCCTGTCAGTGTCAGTTTCAAATCCCTGCTTCCTGTGATCAGGCTGCTAAATGGAATATTAAACTGGAACAGCGGTGCGGTCTGACGGCTGAATAACTTATGATAGTTCGCCAGTGTCCACTCTTTTGGCCACCAGATCGGCGTTGTGGAGTTAATCGCTGCGTTTGTCTTAAAGGAACCTGTGATAATCCAATATAATGGGAAGGTAAATAATATTGCCAGTATCACAATTACAACAATGCTGATGATCTTGTATGCAGAAGGATGTTTTGTACTATTTTTGTTTTCCATATCTGTAACTCTCCTCCTAATCATTCGAATTTCCAAATTTAAACTGGATTGCGGACAGGATTGCGATCATAATTGCAAGGACAACGCCCATTGCATCACCGTATCCGTAACGGTACAGTTTAAATGCGGAATAATAAATGTAATACATGATCGTGTCTGTACTGTGGTTTGGTCCACCGGATGTCAGCAGCTGGATCAGTGCAAAACACTGGAAACTGTTGATCGTTGTAATAACAACAATATATAATGTGGTCGGCATAATCTGTGGCCACTTGATCTTCCAGAAAGCCTGAAGGCTTGTAGCTCCATCTACATTTGCCGCTTCCACCAAGGATGCATCCACATTACCAAGTGCAGATACATAAAGTACAATTGGCTGGCCAACGGAAGTTGTAAGCAAAATCAGTATGATACATGCAAGTGCATAACGCTCATCACCCAGCCAGTTGATGTTCTGGTCGATGATCCCTGTCTTTGTACCAAGGTAATTGAAAATTCCATAGTAATTGTTAAACATCCACTTCCATACAACGGTAACTGCTACGGAACCAGTTACAACCGGAAGATAAAATACAATTCTGAATAAGGAGGTTGCCCATCCTTTCAGATCTACGATCACGGAAGATACCCATAAGGAAAAAACACATGTGATCGGAACGGAAACCACTACGATAATAAGAGTGTTCTTCAACGCCCCAAGGAAAACTTTATCCTGAAATAATTCTTTATAGTTTGCAAGTCCAACAAAAACATCCGCAGAGTTCATTGTTGAGTCAAAAAAACTGGTCCACACACATAATACAATTGGAGAAATTACAAATCCCAGAAAGAAAATCAAACTAGGAAGTAAAAAAAAGATATGCAGCGGTCGTTTCTTTTCTTACCAATACACGGCTGCGCTTTTGATGGTTTCACTGCTGATTTCAAAGAAAACACCATCCTTTCCATTACTTTTTTGGCTAAAAACCCTCCTCCGGTATTCCTGCGAGGAGGGGATTCCACTTATCATTTATTTAGTTGCTATACGAACTGCTTAGTTAGCTGCTGCTGCGTTTGCTGTTGAAACGAACTCATCAACTGCTGTCTGGACATCAGCGCCGCTTCCAACCTGCTGAAGCATATTCCACCATGCGGTACGAGCCTCGGTCCAGCCGGGAGTTACCTGATAGTAGTCACCAAGGTACTGCATTAATGTACTGTACTCGCTCATTGTCTGAACATCACCGTAAAGACCTGTTAAATCTTTGCCTTCTACAGTATCACGTACCGGGAAGTATGTAGAAGAAAGAACTGCGTCTGGTGTTCCTTCTGCACTGTCTGCCATGTATTTAATAAAGAGTTTGGATGCTTCGATCTTGTTTGCATCTTTGTTATCAAATACACCAAATCCCCAGATACCGCCACAAAGTTTTGTGTCTGTTGCTTTCTCAGATGGGAATGCCATGAAAAGGATCTCATCGCCATCGTTTGTAAGTCCTGCATCGTTGTTGTCAGCATTTAACTGCTGTGCAATGTTCCAGCAGAATGCTACATTTAAAACACCCTGACGGAATAAGTTGATCTCGTCACCACCTGCGATAGAAGCATCAAATCCGATTGCTTTGGAATCAACAAGTGCCTGGATTGCTTTTACGTTCTCAGCAGAATCAGCGGTATATTTGGTGTGATCTGCGTCTGTGAATGTTCCACCGTAAAGGTTGTTGATGAGGGCTCTTGTTCCCTGGTCACCACCCTGACCACTACAGTAAACAGCACCTACGGTCTGACCTGTGTGAGCATAAACAGCGTCCATTGCTTTGAAGAAATCATCTGTTGTCCATGTATGGTTCTCAGCGTCTACATACTGCATAGCGTCAGCTTCCTCAAATACTGTTTTGTTGATCGCCATACAATGTGCTGTCATACAAAGCGGATATTCATAAACCGCTCCCTCTTTGTTCACACATGCGGATAATACAGATTCATAAATTTCAGATTTATCTGTGTCGTCCAGGATATCGGATAAGTCAACCATCAGTCCCTTAGCACCCCAGTTAGCAACCAGACGCTCAGGTCCTTCCATGATAAGGTCGGGAGCCTGCCCACCTTCGATCGCTGTGTTGACCTGGTCATCACCGTTTGTGTAATCAAGATATTCCACTGTCACATTGATTCCCGGATACTCCTTGTTAAAGTCCTGAATCAAGGAATCAACTGTCTCTGCATTGCCCCATTCACCGATTGATATGTCCATAAGGTAATGTCTGCCGAAACATCAGAACCGCCTGCCTCTCCCTGCTTCTGCGGTCTCTGTTGTCTGAGTTTTTTCAGGAGCTGTTGTTGTGTCACTGCTTCCTGTTGTCTCAACTGTTGTTCCACAGCCTGCTAATAAACTTGCCGCCATTGCTCCCACCAGTAAGGTAGCCAAAACTTTTTTTTTCATATTCTTCTTCTCCTTTTCTTAAAAGATTCTATCTTTCGAAGTAATTATATTTTAGAAAAATATTTTCATTTTGTCCATATACGTTTTGTACTAATTTCATTTTGAAAATATAGTACATTTGCACATATATCCGTGCATATCAGTTTTTAAATAGTGCTAAGTGTATATTTTATACCTGCAATTCCGCATATTCATCCATTTTCCTTTTGTTTTTGTGTGAAAATATTTTTCATTTTTATGATTTTATCTTGCAGTGTATTTCATTTTGACATATACTTTTATATAGTAAATATTAATGTGTTTCTGTAAACGCCGCTTACGCAGTAAAACATAGTGTGAACAGTAACACTTGCTTCATTTTACAGGGGATTAAATTATGATTAATAAGAATTTCTGGGATCTGCTTGCGGAAAAGCAGGATTCACTCACCAAATCAGGTACGATCATCGCAGATTACCTGACAAAGCATGCCGAGGAAGCGCAGTTTTTATCGATTTCCTCACTTGCCAAAGCTTGCAATATGGCAGAAGCCACAATTTACCGTTTCTGTAAACAACTCGGATTTGAAGGTTATAATGAAATGAAGATTTCACTTGCACAGGCAAATGTGACGCCGACACCGTTTTCTTCCTATTCTTTAGATCCATCCATGCCGACATCTTCATTATGTGACAACGTATGTGCTTCTTTTCAGGCTGCGATCAGTAACACTATGAGCGTTCTTGACTTTGACGCAATTGACGAGGCTGCCCTTCTCTTTGCAGCGCGCAACCTCCGTTTACTGTCTCGGTCAGGGTGGCAGCCGGGTTCTGGCAAATGATATCTGGGTGCGCTTCGCCACGATCTCCAATAAATTCCGCAACTGTGGTGACAGCCACACGCAATTGATCGCCGCAAGCCTCATGGGTCCAGGTGATGTCATTTTATTTGTTTCCTACCCGGCTCCACGCACGACATGATGGACACTTTATCCGTTGCCAAAAGACCGGTGCGAAGATCATCCTCATCACGCACTATCCGGACGCACCCGGCACAGCCCTTGCAGATGTCGTCCTCCTGTGCGGTGCCCTGGAAACACCATTGATGGCGGCAGTATCCCGGTCAAGGTCAGTGAGTTATTCGTTGCCGAATCGCTTATCATGCGTTATCTGCTCGACAACCGCGAGCTTGCCAAAATCGCCCGCGATAAAACCAGTGTTGCCATGGTGGCAAAGTTTTTGTAAACGCAAATAAAGAAAAATCGTGCAGACAAAATATGATTTCCTTTGTGGTTCTTTCGAACAGGAACATCATATTTCGTCTGTACGATTTTTCTTTTTTATTACATACAAAACTGGACTTGTAAAAATCCTCTTATAGCATTTTATTCCATCTCAGATAAAGCATCTTCATCTGCAACAATGATCACATTTGGATGAAGTCTTAAGACAGAGCCAGGAACCTGCGGTGTGATCGGTCCGTTTACGACTGCATTTAATGCTTCTGCCTTATCTTTTCCGCTGACTACAAGCAGGATTGCTTTTGCGCGAAGGATAGTTCCAACACCCATTGTGTAAGCCTGTTTTGGGACATCATCTGCGCTTGCGAAGAAACGTTTGTTGGCTTCGATGGTACTCTCTGTCAGGTCAACAACATGAACATCCTGAGGGAAAGAATCGCATGGCTCATTGAAGCCGATATGTCCGTTACGTCCGAGTCCTAACAGCTGAAGATCAATACCTCCAAGAGAATCAATCAGTTTTTCGTATCTCTCGCACTCATTGTCACTGTCAAGATTCGTTCCATCCGGAAGGAAGTGGTAATCCGGTCTGATATTGACTCTTGAAAACAAATTTTTATTCATAAAATACCAGTAACTCTGGTCGTTCTCTTTGGGAAGTCCTTTATACTCGTCCAGATTTACAGTTGTGATTTTAGAGAAATCAAGGTCTCCTTTTTTGTACCAGTCTACTAACTGATCATAAATACCGATTGGAGTAGAACCTGTTGCAAGTCCAAGTACGCTGTCATCCTTTAAGATCATCTGTGCAGAAATAATGTTGGCTGCCTTTCTGCTCATATCCTGGTAATCCTTTGTTCTGATAATTTTCATTTTGACATCTCTCCTATCTTTCATCATTTATCCTCGCTGCCTCTTAAGGTGCGCTGGACTTCTTTCTGGATTTTTTCAATATGCACACGGTCATGGTTTACATAAGCCACATAAATAATGTCGATCATCATGAGAAGCGGAAACTGTGGCGAGATCAGATTGCCGTGGTTTAAATGTTGTAAGGAAGGCACCAGTATCACTTCCCTGCAAAAGTCTTCGTATGACTTTCTGTTTTTTCCGTGATCAGTATGGTGTCTGCTCCCTGCCGGCATCCACGCGCAAGCATATATAAGACTTCTGATTTCGTGCCGCTTAAGCTCAACCCGATAACGAGGTTCTGAGGATTCAGAAACACAGACTGTATTTTATGTTTTCGTTATCCCGGAGTGCAACCATGTCGATCCCGATCCAACGGAATCTCGTTGCCATCTCCTCTGCCGCAAGCCCGGAACTTCCTCTTCCGCAGACATAAACACGTTTTGCCGTCCTGAGTTTTTCCACGATCCGTTTGATCTGTGCCTCGTCCAACAGATTGTAGACTTTATTCAGCAGGCTCTGATACGTGTCTAAGACCAGCCTCGACTCTTCCTGTTCCACTGTGGTTTTCTCCACATAAGAATTACGGTATTCATACACAAATTCCCGGTAACCCTGATATCCGCTTTTTCTTGGCAAATCTTGACAGTGACGCAGGCGAAACGGAAAGCCCGTGGAAATAAATTCTGCGGACAGATCCCCGATTGCATCATTTTTCAAAAAATAGTCTGCAATATGTCTTTCTGTTTCTGTGTATCTCTCATAGTTTGCCTCGATCGTCGGTATGATCGTTTTTTGCATATTTTTCCATGCCCATAACATAACCTCATTGAAAGTGATTTTCAATCATTATACTCTTTTTGAAAGTTCTTTCATCAAAATCTGCAAACTTTTCAAATACTACACAAAAATCATATTTGTTTTTTATTCATATTTCCTAATATAAAAGAAAGTTTTTCACAAACCGGGAGACGATCGTACTGGTATGGTCTTATCGCTTGATCTAGCAGTTTCCTGTTAAGAATTGTTTAATTTTATTTATATAATTCTCTCAGCTCTATCAGTTTACAGTTGTCTGCTCCTTCACATGCAAATCCTGACCTTTGAAAAAGCCATATTTGTAACACTCTAACCCGGTCTGTTCCACCTGGCAGATCTCTTCCCGGATCATCTGTTCTGTCACAGGTTCTTTTGCGGAATTTTGCTTCATAGAAAATATAGCCTTTGTCATCCTTGCGTTACAATATCAAATTCTCCGTTCTTTTTTGCTACCGGATCATCATAATAATATTTTCCTATTTTTTCAAAAAATTTCATCCATCAATCCCTTTACGGTTTCTTCTGATGAGGTACTGCCTGCACACATCCTCAAAAACTTTTGGGACATATTTTGTTTCAAAATCTTCTGCAATATAACGGTCATAAAAAATATCTGAATCCATGATATTCATGCGGGATGAATTTCTGAAAATATATTTATAGTAAAACAATGACAGGTTATCCGAAATAAAATATCCCGATTTTTTCCGATTATTTTCATCATTGATCGGTGTAATTTTGTCCACAACATCCATACGTATCAATTTGTCAAGCACATCCACAAGCGCAGGACCGCTCGAAACATGTGACTGATCAAGAATGTCCTTGTATCTGGAAAAACCTTTTGCCAGTGCTTCAAACACTTCATTGGCATTTGTGATTTTCGATATCTCCGAGCTTAAATACATTGACACTTCGTTTTCCAGACGCGCCCCGGTGATGCGATCAGCTCTATGATGTTCTCTCTTACACTTTTCTTTCCATCGATCAGCCGGTTATAATAAGGTATTCCGCCGAACACACTGTAAATCCTCACTTTATCCTCATCCGAAAAAGCAGGATAAAACAGTGCCGACTCATAGTAATCCATCGGTTTCAGATTCAGTGTAAGGTCAATCCTGCCATAGAGTGGATTCTGTTTTGCCAGAAGTTCTTTCATCGTATCTACATAGGAACCACAGATAATAAGCTTCATATTAGAACGGTCACGGTATTCATCGATCACAGACTGCAGCACACTGTCCAGTCCTTTTGCATTTTCACGCAGATACGGGTATTCATCCAAACAAGAATAAGTGGCTTTTTTTCCGATGTCCGAAATAAGAACCGAAGCAGGCTCTCCATATCGGCAAATGCAGGCTTCGGAAAATCGAATGTTTCTCCTACCAGTTCAGAAAGACTGTCTACATTATTCTGTTCCGTTGTCTGCTTGCACTCATAGTAAATACTTTTTTAATTCTGTTTCTTTGAGCACCTGCCGGATCAATTCACTTTTTCCGATCCTTCTTCGTCCATAGATCAGAGAGATCATCTGACCATCTGTTTGAAGCATGGAATTTAATTTTTTTCTTTCTGTTTCCCTGCCATAAAATTTCATAATCATGATACCCTGTCT
>VOFB01001130.1_pt1 | contig 50001 bp, 44 predicted proteins | sample 5384141 | NCBI WGS metagenome assembly VOFB01 (sample SAMN12384721, study PRJNA508395) | human gut metagenome | isolation source: healthy gut A | host: Homo sapiens | reverse complement strand
CCTTGCCAGCAGAGAAATCTCATCTCCTGCAATCTGATCCGGATAACCCTTTCCATCCAGCCGCTCATGATGATGTCTTGCCGCTAACCGGATATCTTCATCTACATTATCCCAAAGCAGCTCATATGAATAAACGGGATGAGCTTTTATGATTTCAAATTCTTCTTCCGTAAGTCTTCTCGGTGCATTTAAGATTTCTTCCGGTATCTTCGTCTTTCCGATATCGTGCACTAATCCGGCGCATACCAGCTTTTTAATCACCGGTTCCGGAAGCTTCAGCCACTGCCCGATAACACCATTGGTAAATGCTACGTTCAGGGAATGGCGCTGCAAATTCTCATCCATCTCTCTCGGTGCATCAATACACTGAAATATTTTAGGAAAATCCAATACCTTAATCTTAGTAAAAATATCCTTTGTAACAGTCTCCGTTGCTTCCATATTAATTTCGGAAGCATTTCTGGTTACAGAAAAAATACTGTCTACATCGTTTTTTAATGCTATATAGCCGACTGCTTCTTCGTATACTCTCTGCAATGCAGCTCTTGGTGCTTTTCCACTGTTGAGAATTTCCTGATAAGTTTCCTCACTGGTTGTAATATATCCACCACGTTCAAACTTGGAAAGTTTATCTAACCGGTCCTGTGTCAGGACTTCGCCCCGTTTCAAAAGCAGCACCGAACCTCTGTCATTATAAATATCTCCGGAAAGTTCCAGGGCCTTCCCATAAAAAAATCAATTGGAATTTTTCTAAGTCTCATTCTGTCACTCCGCCCTTATATATTCCTGTCACGAATCATCATGCAGCGTGCTAAAATAGCAGAGGTTGCAAAACGAATGTCTTTAAACCGGAACCAGATATAAACCAGCATACAGATTGTTGCAATTACTACTGCCCAGACTGCATCTTTTGTCATTTCACCACTGATAGTGGAACTGATATTGGTAGAGGAAACAGTTGAAGTATCTACACCAAGATTTTCTTCTAATGTAGTATTTAACTGCTCTCTTTCGTCCAAATCAAGGCTTCTGGTCTTAAATACAACCTGTGTACTTCCTTCTACCTTCTGAGCCTGTACACTGGAATCTCCAGTCACATCCTCAATCAGAGGAATTACTTCAGAATCTAATTCTGCAAGAGTATAATCTTTACCCATATCTACGGTTGTAGATGTACCACCGACAAATTCAAGGCTTAAGTTCAATGCGCCCTTGCCATTGGCTTTGTTTACGCCCATTCCCACAAATCCGGCAATGATAATTACTGCTGAAATAATAAAGAATACGTGGCGTTTTGCAATAAAATGCATTGGACGGCGGTCTTTCTGTCTTCCATAGAATTTTGCATCACGGAAACCAATTACATACAGTCCATGTAATACCAGTCTTGTTACAACTAATGCGGTAAACATAGATAAAACGATACCGATTGCCAGTGTATAAGCAAATCCTTTTACGAAACCGCTTCCCTTAAATGCCAGCACTGCTGCAGCAATCAGAGTGGTGATATTTCCGTCTAAAATTGCAGATAACGCTTTCTGGAATCCGGTCTTAATCGCTGTCGAAACAGTCTTGCCGGATGCAATTTCTTCCCTGATACGGGCGAAGATAATAACATTTGCATCTACCGCCATACCAATGGAAAGGATGATACCTGCGATACCCGGAAGGGTAAGTGTAATTTCAAAAAGATAAATAACTGCAACTACCATTGTAGTATAAATTCCAAGTGCTATGGTTGCTGCCACACCGGAAATCCAGTAGTAAGCAATCATGAATACCGCAATCAGGGCAAGACCGATTGCTGCTGCCTTTAATGCCGTTGAAATTGCTTCTGTACCAAGCTGTGCTGCTACTATCTGGGACTGTAACTCAGATAACTCTAAGGAAAGAGAACCGATACGGATGTTAGAAGCTAAAGTCTCTGCTTCTTCATAGGAACTCATTCCATCGATTACTGCGCTTCCGCCGGTAATTGCTTCTTTTACACGAGGAGTACTGATTGCCTCATCATCATATACAATTGGGCAGACCTTTCCAACATTGGCAGTGGTTGCATCGGCAAATTTCTGTGCGCCTTCATCCGTAAGTGTAAGCTGAACCACATACTGCTTGTTGCCAAGGTTGTCCTGCTGTGTTGCAGCCTGTGCATCCTTTACATCATTACCGGTCATGTAAACATTTCCGTCCGGATCCCGGAACTCTAAGGAACCCGGTTTTCCAAGTTCGTCCAGAATCTTGTTGGCATCCTTTACTCCTGGAATTTCAACGGTGATACGGTCATCACCTTCCTGATATACAGATGCTTCTGTACTGTAGCCTTCCACACGCTTCTGAAGCTTGTAAATAGTATCCTTCATCTGCTCGGAAGTCGGATTCTCAGATTCTACCTGATATGTGATGCTGACACCACCTGCCAAGTCCAATCCAAGCTTAATGTTCTTATCTTCACCTTTTCCGGTTGAAGATAAGATGATAGACGCATAATACGACAGTCCTGCTAAAACCAAGAGAACTGCAAGTAATATGGCTACGCCCTTACTTTTCTTCATTTTCTTCTTCCTTTCTCCTGACTTAAATTTCCGCCTCTGCGGCTTTTATCATAATTGCGCATTCCACACGTTTCTTCTGTAATGCACAACCAATGTCATAGGTATTATGAATATCACCATGGAAATTATAAGAGTTCGCTGCACATCCACCGCTACAGTAGAATCTTGCAAAACACTCTCTGCATTTTTCCTTGGAATAAACATTACAGCTCTTAAAGGAATCCCGGATATCGGTACGTTTTAAGCCTTCAAAAACATTTCCCATCAGGAAATCTTCGTTACCAACAAACTGATGACATGGGTAGAAATCTCCCCAAGGTGTAACTGCAAGATACTCGGTTCCGGAACCACATCCGGAAAGTCTCTTGGCAACACAAGGACCACCCTCCAAATCAATCATAAAGTGGAAGAAGTTGAATGCTTTTCCTTCTTTTTTCCGTTTTACCATCTCTTTTGCCAGTGCATCATATTCTGCAAAAAGCTGTGGCAGGTCTTCCTCACGGATGGCATAATCATCTGTCTCCTGTGCCACAACCGGCTCTACGGAAATCTGCTTAAATCCAAGGTCTGCCAGATGCAGTACATCCTTGGAAAAATCTAAATTATGATGGGTATAGGTTCCACGCACGTAGTAGCGTTCCTGATTTCTGCTGTCTGCAAATTTCTGGAATTTCGGAACAATCACATCATAGCTTCCCTGACCACCACGGAACGGACGCATATAATCATTGACTTCTTTTCTTCCGTCAATACTTAATACAACATTGTCCATCTCTTTATTAGCGAACTCCATAATATCATCATTTAAAAGAACGCCATTTGTGGTCAGTGTAAACCGGAAATTCTTATTATGTATTTTTTCCTGCTCTCTTCCATATGCTACTAAATCTTTTACCACCTGGAAGTTTAAGGTAGGTTCTCCACCGAAGAAGTCCACCTCTAAGTTCCGGCGGTTGCCGGAATTGGCAATCAGGAAATCCAATGCAGCTTTTCCTACTTCATAGGACATTAACGCACGTCTGCCGTGATATTCTCCCTCTTCTGCAAAACAGTATCTGCAGGCAAGGTTACAATCATGGGCAATATGCAGACACAGTGCTTTTACTACAGTAGGACGCTTTGTTACATCACCGATGTATTCTTCATAATCATCCGGTGTGAACAAATCTCCGTTCTTCTGCAATTCCTCTATCTCTTCAATTGCTTCTTTTATCTCCGCCTCATCATAGGTCTTATTCAGTCTCTGTATGATTTCTTCACGGCTTGTCTCTTCCCACAATGCAATGACATCATAGGTTAAGTCATCCACAATATGGATGGCGCCGCTGTTTACATCCAGGACAATATTATAGCCGTTGTTTTTATACTGGTGAACCACTACAATATTTCCTCACTTTCTTACAACATTATAACGACCGTCCGCGCAGGCGTACGGTCGTTTCGTTCGTTCTCAATCTGAACTTCTGGTAATTATTTGCAATGCTCGCAAGTCTGGTTTCCTACAGTACAGGAAGTCTTGCATGCTGACTGACAAGATGTCTGGCACTCGCCGCATCCGCCCTTCTTTACTGTATTCTGTAACTTTCTTGTATTCAGGGTCTTAATATGTTTCATCTCGTTATCTCCTTTCGAAAAAATACCTCTAGTTAGTATAACACATAGTCTTTCATAAGAAAAGCACTTTTTTTAACTGAGCATTCCGCCCACAGTTCCCGAAGCAGTGCATAAAATCAGTGTTGTAAGGATGTGCTGCATTCCGGAATCCAGTCCCTTTTTCAATATCAGGGACACAATGAGCAGCACTGCAAAATATAATAGCCCCATCACGGCTCCCCACAGATATTTCCGGCTCTTCTTAATCTTTCCAATGATGAAGCCGCCGACAAATCCCACTACAATATAGCTTATGATAATGCTGATATTTACCGCAGCTTCGCTTAATTCCATTTTATATAAGACTGCCGCCAGAATAAAAAGCAGTATTCCCGTCAGAATATACATGACCAGCAACACTTTGCCCATTGTCATAAAAAGATTTCCTTTTCCTGCCACCTTCTCTTTCCCCATATATCCTCCATCCATCTTCGTACCTTGCGCCTGCATCCGTAACTTATTTTTTATATCATGTTCCGGATACAGTTTCGCTTTGTACTATATATGAAAAAAAGATTTATATTATGTATAAAAATGTCTCCTGCCGCTTAACTTTCCAATCACGGATAAAAATACCGAAAATGTCGGAATATTTTTCCATCCTGATTTATCTTCTCTGTTTCCTGAAAGCCAAGTTTATGAAGCAGTCCCAACGATGCTTCATTCCCCGGCTCCACCAGACAGTCAATTCTTCGAAATTCAAGATTACTTTTTACCCACGCCATGATTGCCTGACAGACCTCATATGCATAACCCTGCCTCTGGTATTCCGGTGCAATGACATAACCCATCTCGATAATTTCTTCGTCAAGCAGTTTGCGATAGTCGATTCCGGCTCTTCCAATCAGCCGGTGGGTATCTTTTTCCTTTGCCAGCCACATGCCATATCCATAGTAACCATACATATTTTCAATATATGCTCTCTGGTACTCCTCCTCTTCCTGCCTTTCGTAAAGGGGCTCGATATAATCGGTGATTCCCTTCTTATTATATAAATCAAATAAATCGTCCATGTCATCTAACGTAATCTCTCTCAGATAGCACCGCTTTGTCTCTAATATCCGCCACGGCAGGTGATGCTTCCGCTGAAATGTCCGAAGTAAAAATTCTGTGTCCACTTCTTCCAGTCCAAGAAGCAGCATATCCACATTGCTTAAAGGCATCTGTTTTGAAAAATCCGGTACTTCATAGCCAATGATGGTAAGCTGGTCTGAGTCAGAATCTGCATCCTTTTTCGCCCATGCCACTTCTTCCGGTTCTGTTGCAAGCAGCATACATTCCTCCGGCTTTACATGATGTCCACTCAGGAAAAATGTGATATCTTTTTCCAAATCAGCATCTATAAAAAGAAGTTCCACTTTTTTCTGCTCTGACAGTTCTTTTTTTGCAGGCGGCTTAATGCATGTTTCTCTTCTTCAGAAAGTTTTTCTTCTAATGTTTCTTTTCGTATGATACAGTTCCAGTTTACAGTATTCCAGTGACACATATTTCCTTCTCTCTTTCTTTACAAAAAAGCCTTTTTCCGCTATAGTAGAACTACATTCTGTTATGCAGGATGAATTCAATGAACAGAAATGAGGTATCTTACAATGGCTCAGAATCCTATTATTACATTTGAAATGGAAAACGGAGATATTATGAAAGCGGAATTATATCCGCAGGTTGCTCCTAACACAGTAAATAACTTTATCAGCCTTGTCAACAAGGGATTTTATGATGGACTTATCTTCCATCGTGTCATCAACGGTTTTATGATTCAGGGTGGTGACCCGGAAGGAACCGGAATGGGCGGTCCAGGATATGGTATCAAGGGTGAATTTGCACAGAACGGCTTTGCCAATGACTTAAAGCATTCTGCAGGCGTTCTTTCCATGGCTCGTTCCATGATGCCAAACTCTGCCGGCTCCCAGTTCTTTATCATGCATAAGGATGCTCCACACTTAGATGGTGCTTACGCTGCTTTCGGTAAAATCATCGAAGGCATGGATGTGGTAAATAAAATTGCAGAAGTTGCAACCGACTACAGCGACCGTCCAATGGAAGACCAGCGAATGAAAACCGTTACCGTAGAAACCTTTGGTGTTGATTACGACGAACCGGAAACCGTATAATGCCATCGCAACAGCCGTATCAGTGTATACACTGGCGCGGCTGTTGTTTTTTTGCAAAGCTTCTCTTTTTATTCTTTCAGTTTCCGGTAAAGCTTCTGTACAAACTGCACATCCTCTCTGGTAAGTTTCTTATGACTATACGCTGCCACTTCAAGAATCTGAAGATAACGCTCCTTTTCTTCCATGCTCCAGCCCCCATAATTTAAAAGCTGTTCCCAGAATGCCCGGTCGGATTGTACTTTTGCATTTACAATGCCCTTCCGCCGTAAAATACGATAAATCTGGTTCGAATTCCAACGGATGATACGCTTGTAACTATGTGTTCCCTTCTTCCGTTTTCCTTCTATTGCTCTTAAGTAATACCAGATACCTGCTGCAAGAAGCAGAATGATGATTACCACAGCAATCAAAATGACCTTTAAACGGCTTCCCTTTTGATTCTGTTTTCCTGCCTTATTGCCATCCTGCATGGAATTTTCTGTATTCCGGTTTTCCGTGCCCTGATTTTCCGTATCCGGGTTTTCTGTATCTGGGTTTTCTGTATCCTGACTTTCTGTGTTTTGATTTTTTGTATTCTGATTTTCCGTATTTTGCATTCCGCTGCCGGATAAATCCGACTGACTGTCATCTTTGGAACTGTCCTGATAATCACTTCGCTCCAGCGTAATTAGGTCTGCTGTTCTGCCATCATTCATCCGGATGGTAATGCTGTCACTTTCCTGCTGAATCTCCAGACGGTCAATGCCGGTTTTATTTCCCGGCGTCATTTCCACCGGCACCCAGCCAACACTGTCTATATAGATTTCCGTCCAGGCATGTGCCTGATTATCAAGAACCTCTGCCGTATAATTACCATCACTGTCCTTCTTAAACTTCGATGTACTTACAGCATAGCCGCTGACATACCGTGCCTTAATTCCCATCTGCCGCAGAAGCAGTGTTCCCGCACTGGCAAAATGCTGACAGAAGCCTTCCTTCGTATCAAACAGAAAATGTTCTGTTACATCCTGTCCCCATGGCACATTGTCCAAATCCAGATTATAGTTACACTTCGCCAGTTCCCGTTTCACCAGATAGACTGCATAGATTTCCTTAAAGTTATAAATATCATCATAATAAGTACCATTCACAGTAAATCGGTTATCTACAAAATCCGAATAGTCTCTTTCATACTCCGCTTCCAACTGATTTCCCAGTTCCCGGATTCTTGTGAGATTTTCCGGCACATACGTATACTTTTCCGTATACTTATTATATTTCTTTATAAATGCCCATTCGTCTTCCGGTAATTTACTGTTAAACCCAGCCAAATCATACCGCCAGCTATTCATATTCTCTATAATTTCATTTACTTCCGATTCGCTCAGTGTCTCATTCCGGTCCACATAAGCACCATCTGCCAAATCTGCTGTAAACAAAGCATTCATATAAAGATGTGACATGCTGTTTCTTATGGTTCCGTCTACTTCCAGAACGTCATTGCCATTCCGGAGCACAGTACGGTCTCCATCCATAAGAACCCCGGCGGGCTGCCGTTCATCCTGATAATAGCCTGCCAACGTATAGTATGGCAGGTATGCATAGGGGTCTTTCTCATCAAAATACTGCACCCGGTAAATGGTATCCCAGTAATAGGTATAATAGCTCTGGGTATATGCCAGAATATTCTGTACCTGTTGTCCTGCGGTCTGTTCCTTAAGACTGCTGTCCACTTCCTGCATGGCAGTCACAAAATCACTGGAATCATAAGTCTTCCAGCTTCCATTTTTGTAATAATCGCCTACATAACCTCTTAAATATACCGTATCATCCGGTATCTGATAAGCGGTCACTTCCATAACCGGCTTGTCCTCAAATTCCGGTGCCATATTGCTGACCCGTCCCGGCTGATGGAAGGAGAAAATATCTTTACCAAAAGGAATTTCTGCCAAAAGATTGGTAGCTGTCATTGCCACTTCTGTTACCATATCCTGCGCAGCTTTTTCAATTTCACTTCTTCTTGCCACCATTTCTTTGGCTTTCGGTTCTGCCACTCTAAATACCAGCGAAGAAACAACTACCGCCACCACCAGAAAAAGGCATACTGCTTTCTGCCTTAGATATTCCAACTGCTTTAATTCCACCCGGCCAGCAGCCCGGTAACCAAAGCTTCCTGCCGCAGCCAGTGAGAAACAAATCAATGCCCGCTTTGATGGTGCATAGCCCACCGCAAAATCCAGCATTATAAGAAGTAGCGGTGGAATCAACACTCCAGCCAGCCGTTTTCTTACCACCAGAAAATAAATCTGCAGAATAGACAAGATAACTAACAGCCATGCTGTTACTTCTACCACCGGATTTAAATCAAGATACCGTTCAAATCCGGATACAATCTGTACATTATAGTACATATTGATTTTCTGCACTACCAGCCGGATCAGTCCTGCCAGCCCTGGGTAAAGCTCTTTCCGGCTAAGCACCAGTCCCACCAGCAGTTCTCCCACAGGCAGCAGCCACTTGTCCGCCTTCTTAAAATAGGAAAAAGAAACCGTCAATGCTGCCGCAGAAACAGAAACCCATATCAATGCAGGCTTTCCAAACCGGTTAGTCAGAAAGATGTCTCCAAATATAAAGAACATGGCAATCTCCCAAAGCACAGCCAGCAGGATCTGCATTCCCACACGCATGACCTGCGGCGGCAATGCAATTTTTCCTGCCCGCCGTCCTTTCTGCGAATACCGTATGTTTCCAGTCTTTTTCATAACCGATGCATATGTTTTCTTCTTTTTTCTCATACTCTAATCTCCGCTTTTGCGAAATCTTCTATTTCCGTTCCTGCCACAATAAGTTTTCCTGCAAGGTTCATTTCTATCTTTGTAACTGCTGTCTCACCCCGGTATTTCTCCTGATATAAAAGTGCAATATCCATCTTTTCCCGGCTCTGAACCGCTCCATACAAAAGCAGAATAAAATAATATACCTTCTCTTCTGTATCTACCCTTACCCGGATAAGGTCATGTTCCTTTTCATCATACCATGCGATATAATGAGGGCACTGTTTTTCCACCAGTCCAAAAGAAATCGAAATTACCATTTCAAAAAAGTGGTTTCTCTGCTTCTCCGTCTCTTTCTGCCCTCCGCTGATGTCAAGCAGAATCACCACCGGACAGCCCATCGGCAGACTGTTTTCCCGAACCATCAGCTCATCTTCTTTTGCAGATAACTTCCAGTGGATATTCTGGATTTTATCTCCCGGCTGAAAGGAACGGATCTGAAATACCTCCGATACATCATCTCCTCCGGTCTTATCATCATATACTTCCGCTTCTCCCTGAAAATACCGGGAAGCTAATCCCACCTCTATCATTACCGGTGTTATCTTTGGCATAATGGAAAGTCGTTCCTCATAGCGCACATATCTGGTCAGATAGCCGATTCCAAGCAGACCATAAAATCTAACCCGAACCAGCCGGAATGTATAATTTCCACTGCTTTTTGCTGCTACCTCCATGCTCATCCGGCTGCTACTCTTTGCATCTGCTGCCGCCTGTATGGATAATATTCTTTTTTTCCTGCCAAAAGAATTCCGGTAATCCATCCGGTATACTACTTTCGGCAATGGCATCCTGCTCCGGTTTTCCGTCACCGCACAGATCATAACGCCTTCTTCCTGCTCTGCCATAACAATCGGAATCTGAATCCGGCATTTTACCCGGAGCATCATATATAAAATATAGCCATAGCCTAAAAACAGCATTACTCCGCTGCAAATCGCCAAAAGTATCAATGCCGGGCTGGTATAAATGATTCCAAGATATCCTAATGCACCAACAATAAGTACAAGTATCAGTCCTGTTGCCATAGGCTACTCTTTTCCCTTAAATGAAGTTGGTTTTGTGGTATCTTCCATAATTTTTTCAAGAACTGCTTCCCCGGACACCCCAGTGACCCGTGCTTTGGTATTTAATACGATTCTATGCTTTGTGACATCATAAAAAACATCCTCCACATCAGCCGGAATCACATAATCTCTCTCATTTAAAAATGCATTGGCACGCACCATTTTCGTCAGTGCCACCATTCCACGCGGACTGACGCCCAACTCAATATAAGGATTTTTTCTGGTGGCATGAATCAGCGCCATCATATATTCATAAATTCTGTCATGTATAAAAATATTTTCTACGGTTTCTTTCATTGCCTGCAGCTGCGCCCCTGTCATCACACCTTCTATGCTCTCATAGCTCTGTCCGATGCTCTTTCCTTTGGCAATCTCAATCTCACTTTTCAAATCCGGGTATCCCATGCTCATACAAATCATGAAACGGTCTAACTGGGATTCCGGCAGCATCTGTGTCCCGGCACTTCCCTTCGGATTCTGGGTTGCCATTACAAGAAATGGTTTCGGAACCGGATGACTGATGCCATCTACCGTCACTTTTCCCTCTTCCATAACCTCTAACAGGGCTGACTGGGTCTTTGGCGAAGTACGGTTAATTTCATCTGCCAAAAACAGATTGCACATGACTGCACCCGGATGATAATAAAAGCCGCCCTGCTCCTTATCATACATAGAAAATCCCAAAATATCTGCCGGCAATACATCCGGTGTAAACTGTACTCTGTGATTTTCAAGGCACAATGCCCTCGAAAAAGCCAGCGCCAGTGTTGTCTTTCCCACTCCCGGTACATCTTCAATTAAAATATGTCCTCCTGCTAAAATTGCACAAAATGCCTTCCTGATGCAATCATCTTTTCCTTTTACGCTTTTTTTGATTTCATTTTGAACCCGCTTTGATAATTCCACCGCCTGCTGTAATTCCATCCTTCTCCTCCTGCTTTGAGTCTGCTTTCTGTTTTCTGGCTCTTCTCTGTTTCCTATCATTCTCTATTTTTGGCCTCTAGTTCAGAAATGTTTCTCTTACTTCACAAGTTTCTTTTGCCCCTGAATCTTTTTTACCAGCCATACCGAAACTAACGCCAGTACGGTTCCAATCACCACTCCTGCCAACACATCTGACGGATAATGCACCCCTACATATAACCGTGAATATGCAATCAGAACAGCTACAATTAATGCCATTACTCCATATTTTTTAGGAAGCTCTTTCCATAATACAATTGCTGATGCGAAAGAACTTCCGGTATGTCCCGATGGGAAAGAATAATCTGACTGCTTTTCAATTAAAAGCTTCAATCCATCAACCACTTCATAGGGTCTGGTTCTTGCCACCAGATTTTTAAGTAAAATATTGTCTACAATTAACGAACCAATTAGTGCCAGTGCCGACATATAGCCTACGTTTCTCGTCTTCTTGTCCAGCAAAAGCACAATGGTTATCAGAATCCATAAGATTCCCGCATTTCCAAGATTCGTAATATCCTTCATCACAGAAGTCAGTGCCGGGAATCGCAGATACTCCTGTATCCATAATAAAATCTGCCCATCTATATGTAATAACTGTTCTAACATGATATGTTCCTCTTCTTTCTCCACATTTTCATCACTTTTACTGCTGTTTATAGTATACCGTGTTTCCTTTGATTTCGAAACAACTTAATGAAATATTAAAAAACTAAACGCCAGCCATTCCCAAGCAACACAAAAACAGGTCACCCCAGCCCTCACAAGCTGGATATGACCTGTTTCTTTCTAAATGAATTGCTTTCTGTTTCTTACTGAATATCTTCTTCCTGAATCGGATTCATATCAAGTCCACGGTTGGCATCTGCCTTTGGATCATCTCCGAAATGATAATCTTTACCCGGTAAGATTGCATTTAAGATAATTCCGGCTAAGGCTGCGATTGCAAGTCCGGTTAAAGTAATGCTGGTTCCTGCAATGGTAAAGGTAAGTCCCTTGGAAAATCCAAGTCCGCTGACTAAGATTACTGCTGCAATGATTAAGTTACGGGATTTGGTGAAATCAACGTGATTTTCTACTACATTTCTGACACCGATTGCAGAAATCATACCATAAAGCATGAAGCTGACACCACCGATGATTGCAGATGGCATAGAACCAATGATTTCAGCCATTTTCGGAATAAAGCTTAAGATAACTGCAAATACAGCTGCAATACGGATCACTCTAGGGTCATGCACACGGCTTAATTCCAATACACCGGTATTCTCACCATATGTAGTATTTGCAGGACCACCAACCATACCTGCAAATGCGGTTGCAAGTCCATCACCGATTAAGGTTCTGTGAAGTCCCGGATCTTCGATAAAGTTCTCACCAACAGTTGCAGAAATTGCAGACATATCTCCGATATGCTCCATCATAGTTGCCAGTGCGATTGGTGCCATAACCAGGATTGCAGTAAGGTTAAATTTGCATAACTGGAATGGAGGAAGTCCTACCCAGCTTGCAGATGCTACTTCGGTAAAGTTTAAGATAGCACTTCCATCCGGATTAGTCAGTCCTGCTGCCTGCATAATCAGTGCTGCTGCATAGGAAATGACAACACCTAAAAGAATTGGGATAATGCGGAACATTCCTTTTCCCCAGATGTTAAAGATAATGATAACTGCCAGTGCAATCAGTGCAAGAATCCAGTTGGTGGATGCATTGTTTACTGCAGATGGTGCAAGGGAAAGGCCGATACAGATGATGATTGGTCCTGTTACAACAGGTGGCAGGAAACGCATTACTTTCTTTACTCCTACGACTTTGATAACAAGTGCAAGAATCAGATATAAAGCTCCTGCGACAACAATACCACCACAGGCATATGGAAGCTTCTCTCCCATGGTCATGTCTGCAAAGATTCCGGTATCCAACTGTGCAATTGTAGAAAATCCTCCTAAAAATGCAAAGGAAGAACCTAAGAATGCAGGTACTTTGAATTTAGTACAAAGGTGGAAGAATAAAGTTCCAAGACCGGCACAGATTAAAGTAACCTGTACGGAAAGGCCTTCTCCCTCAAAATAGCTGTTCACCAGAATCGGCACAAGAATGGTTGCGCCAAACATTGCGAACATGTGCTGAAGTCCTAACAACAGCATCTTTGGAACACCAAGTGTCCGTGCGTCGCGAATTGCGTCTTTTCGTTCGTTCATAACGAAAGCTCCTCCTTAAAATATAATGTGTGATATCCATGGAATTTTATTTTCCACGTCTGCGGTGCTTTTCATGCATTTTTCTGTTGCTATGCTGCATCCGCTTTAACTACGGGAAACATATTTTCCCGCATAAAACAGGTAACCCACCGAAATGGCAGATTACCTGTTATTATCTAAATTTGTTCCAACGCCTCAATTGCTTTGGCAATATATGGGTTGTCCATAGTATAAAATTGTCCTGCATCGGCAGCTTTTGCATATGCCGGGTCCAATGGGAGTTTTCCAAGAACGGACAAATCAAGGTCTGCTGCGATTTCATCAATATGGCTTTCTCCAAATAAAGAAATCTCTTTTCCACAATCCGGACATTTTAAATAGCTGTAATTTTCAACGATTCCAAGGACAGGAACATTCATCATCCCTGCCATGTTATATGCTTTCTTTACAATCATCTGAACCAGTTCCTGCGGAGAAGTTACGATAATGATTCCTTCTACCGGAAGAGACTGGAATACAGTCAGTGGAACATCTCCGGTTCCCGGTGGCATATCTACGAAAAGGTAATCAATGTCACCCCATACCACGTCACTCCAGAACTGCTTTACCACGCCGGCAACGACTGGTCCACGCCATACAACCGGTGTTTCTTCTGTATCAACCAATAAATTTACAGACATAATCCTGGTTCCGTCTTCTGCCACTGCCGGAAGAATCTCTTTTCCATCTCCGACTGCTTTTCCGTGAATTCCATACATCTTTGGAATAGATGGTCCGGTAATGTCGGCATCCATAATACCTACTTCATAACCTTTCTTACGCATAGCGGCTGCCATGGATGCTGTGACAAAAGATTTTCCAACACCACCTTTACCGCTGACTACGCCGATTACATGCTTTATGGATGAATGTGCATTCATTGGCTCTTTCTGAAACTTTATTGCCATTTCTATTCCCTCTTTTCGCTAAACAGGCGGTGTACGTGATCGACACCGCCTATATTTTTATTAAAACCTCATTATTACTATCATACCTTACTGATAGCTACTTTTCAAGATATCAGTTTGCACAAAAATTGATACCTTATGCATTTCTCTTCGAAAGGATTTCTTTTAAGCTCTCCGTATATGGCTCTCTTGCGATTCCATACTCTGTTACAATTCCGCTGATTAAATCGTGGTCTGTCACATCAAATGCCGGATTGTATACTTTGACGCCTTCCGGTGCCATCCGCTCCTGATACCACATTTCCGTCACTTCCTCTGCCGGACGCTCTTCAATACAGATGTCATCTCCGGTTGCTGTATTTAAGTCAATGGTAGAGGTAGGTGCACAGACATAAAAAGGTACATGATACCGCTTTGCTACCGTTGCCACAACGGAGGTTCCGATTTTATTTGCGGTGTCTCCATTGGCTGCCACCCGGTCGCAGCCTACAAATACTGCCTGTACCATTCCCTGTTTCATGACGGTGCCAGACATATTATCACAAATCAGGGTCACATCCACCCCTGCTGCATGCAGTTCAAAAGAAGTAAGTCTCGCCCCCTGCAAAAGAGGTCTTGTCTCATCTGCAAATACATGAAAATGATAACCTCTTTCTTCCCCCAGATAAATCGGTGCTGTAGCAGTCCCATATTTACTGGTGGCAAGCTGTCCGGCATTGCAATGGGTCAAAATGCCATCACCCGGCTTCACCAGTGTCAGCCCGTGTTCTCCGATACTTTTGCAGACCCGGATATCTTCTTCCTGAATCTCAAGGGCTTCTTTATGAAGCAATTCCTTTATCTCTGCAACCGGCTTATTTTTATTTGCAATACAGACTTTCTCCATCCGGTTTAATGCCCAGGAGAGATTGACCGCGGTAGGGCGGGAAGAATTCAAATATTCTTTCTGTTTCTGAAAAGCTTCATAAAAGACTTCATAATCCTCTGTTTCAATTTCTTTTGTCAGAAGATAAATGCCAAAGCCTGCTGCTACACCTATTGCCGGTGCGCCACGGACTTTCAATAAATAAATGGCATTCCAGATTTCCTGCGCACTTTTTAACCGGATCAGTTCTATCGTTCCCGGCAGCTTTGTCTGGTCGATGATTTCAATGGCATTCTCTGCATCTAAGAGTGTAACCGTTGCATAATCCATAATATTCTTACTGTTTTTTTCCTTCTCCATAGCCTTATCTCCTACCTGTCCTGAGCCTTTATTCTGGCATTCAGTTCTTCTAAATACTCCCAGCGTTCCATCTTATGCTCTAATTCATCTTCCACTTTTATCTTCTCCTGGGTCAGCTCATTTAATTTTACAAAATCACTGGCAAAGCTTCCCATCTTCTCATCCAGTTCTTCTAACTTTGCTTCCAAAGCTGCAATATCGTCCTCGATGGTCTCATAATCCTTCTGCTCCTGCCAGGTAAATTTCAACTTCCTGCCGCTCTTCCAGGTCGCCCTGGAATCCTTCTTTTCGGTATTCTCTATGGCATCTGCGTTTTCCGTCTGGTCTGCTTTCTTCCCGGAAGTCTCTGTGCCTGCATTTCCCAATGCTGTCTCATCCTCCGGCCGCTTGGCAAGATAATCCGTATAACCGCCCTCATACTGTCTTATGTTTCCCTGTTCAAATGCAAAAATCCGCTTTGCGATACGGTCAAGGAAATACCGGTCATGGGATACCGTAATGACGATTCCATCATAATTATCAAGATAATCCTCTAAGATTGCCAGTGTGGTAATATCAAGATCATTGGTCGGCTCGTCTAAAATCAGTACATTCGGTGCTTCCATCAATACACGAAGCAGATTCAGTCTCCGCTTTTCTCCACCGGAAAGTTTTCCGATAACGCCATACTGTTCTTCCGGTGGGAATAAGAAACGCTCCAACATGGCTGATGCGGACACCAGTCCATCCTCTGTCCGGACATATTCTGCAGTATTGCGGATATATTCAATAACCTTTAAAGACGGATCCATATAGGCAACTCCCGCCGATGCATCCTTTTCAATCTCCTGGGAATAATAGCCTATCTTTATGGTCTGTCCGATAACCAGTTCTCCGGCATCCGGCTTTACCCTGCCATCGATAATCTTCATCAAAGTGGTCTTACCGCATCCATTATGTCCCACAAATCCGACTCTGTCATTCTTAAGAAAGATATAGGAAAAATCCTCAATCAGCTTTTTTTCTCCATAGGATTTACTGATATGATGAAGCTCTACCGTCGTCTTTCCCATACGGCTGGAAACCGAGCTTAATTCCACCTGCTTATCAAACTGTGGTCCCGACTGGTCTCTAAGATTCTCATAACGTTTGATATGGGCTTTCTGCTTGGTAGACCTTGCCCTTGCGCCCCGCTGCATCCAGGCGATCTCCTTGCGAAGGATGGACTGCCGTTTCCGTTCCCCGGCAACTGCCATATCCATACGCTCCTGCTTCAGATTCAGATAACCGGAATAATTTTCCTGATAACTGTAAATGGAGCCTTTATCAATTTCTGCAATACGGTTACATACGCTGTCCAGAAAATACCGGTCATGGGTTACCATAATCAGTGTTCCCTTAAAGCCCTTTAAATACCCTTCCAGCCACTCTGCCATATCTGCATCCAGGTGGTTGGTAGGCTCGTCTAACAGCAGAATATCGCAGGGTGTTAAAAGCACTGCCACAAGAGCCAGACGTTTTCTTTCTCCACCGGATAAGTTTTTCGTCTTTTCTTCAAAATTATATACGCCAAGTCTTGTGAGCATGGATTTTGCCTTGCTCTCTAAATTCCACATCTGATAATCTTCCCCGGAAGCATCTGCCTGATTTTTCCGGTGTGCCGTTACCAGTACACTTTCTAAAACAGTCTCTTCTTCTCCAAATTCCGGCATCTGCGGAAGATAGCGGATTACCGCATGATTTGCCTTGGTGATTTCTCCGGCATCCGGTTCCTCTAAGCCTGCCAGCATTTTCAGTAAAGTGGATTTTCCGGTTCCGTTAATTCCCACAATTCCGACTTTCTCTCCTTCCTGCAAATAAAAGGAGGCATTGGAAAATAACTTTCTTCCGGTAAATGTCTTGGTTATATTCTCTGCTGATAATAAATTCATAAAGGTCTCCTGTATTTCTTTTTCATTCTTATTGACAATAATTTTCTATCACAATACATATTTACATTTGACTGCTCACTGACTATACTGTAATGCATAGCACAACTATTCAGGAGGTAATATATGTATCATAGAGCATCTGAATTAAAACATATTTTTAACGAAAATATGAAAGGCGGAACCGGCACCGTTGAGATTATCCGTTCCGTCAATCCTATAGACTATGAAAGCCCAGCCAAGATGATTGCAAAACTCATCTTAAGACCGGGCTGTTCTCTCGGAAAGCATATGCATGAAGGGGAAGAAGAAATCATCACCATTCTCTCCGGTCATGCAGCCTATGACGATAACGGAACCATCGTTGCTTTAGAAGCCGGTGATACCTGCGTCTGCAAAAGCGGAGAGTCCCACAGCATTGCAAATGCTTCTCCAAAAGAAGATCTCATTCTCTTTGCTGTCATTAATTATCTTGCCTAATTACCGGCAAAATAAGCATCAATCCCATTGGCGATTCCCTGTGCAATCTGAGTCTGATAAGAGTCCGTTGCCATATTGGAATCTTCGGTGGGATTTGTCATATATCCCATTTCAACAATTGTTACCGGTACGGTACTCCAGTTAATTCCACTCATGGTATCAGTCTCCCACACATATTCCTTCTTTGCACCGGTCTGTGCACACAGACTATCCAGTATATTCTGGGAAAGAGAACGGCTCTGGCTGTAAAAGCTTCCTACATACGGATTGGACGCCGTCTGGCAGATTGTCATAGCCCCATTGGCTCCGCTGTTGGTAGATCCGTTGGCATGTATACGGACAAATGCTTCTGCTCCCGCATTGGTTGCAATGGCTGCCCGCTCGCTGTTACTGAGATTCACATCATTGGTTTCTCTTGTCATGACTACGGTATAACCTCTTGCAACCAGTTCATCCCGCAATTTTAAGCTGACGGATAAATTAAGCTGATACTCTGTCTGTCCGGTTGCAACGCCGGATGTTCCTCCGGTTACTCTTGCCTTGGTCTCAGAAGATCCCGGTGCTACCGGCTCCGGTGTACTGTCTCCTCTGCTCTGATGTCCCGGGTCAATGCAGATGACATGTCCACCGCTTCCGGATGTAATTCCGGTTCCCGCACTTCCAGTCAATGCTACCGGCTCCTGCGGCTTCTCTGTGGTCAGATAATCGGATGCTATATAATAAGTTCCTTCATCCAATGAAACCTGGCTCCAGCTTCCATCATTTGCAGTGCGGGTAAGTTCTTTTCCCGCAGATAATTTCTTATAAACCTCTGCATCGGTAGAAGGTTCTACCCTCACATTGACTCTTGTTGTCGTATAAACAGTCTCTTCTGCATGAACTACCGTATCCGGATTCAATACTGCCGGAACATGCTCTGTTTCCGTCTCTGTTTCTGTTTCCGTATCTACAACTTCTTCGGTGTCAATTACATTTTCTGTTGTTGGTACCTCTGTATTTGTTAATGTTTCTTCGGTATTCACATTCGCAACTGTATCGTCTTTTTTATCCTTCCCGCAAGCGGTCAGAAATACCAGACACATAACAAGCAACAGGCATACGGTAACTGCCGAGTGCCTGCTGCCCTTATGGAATGTGCTTCTTTCTGATGTTCTCATAGATTCCCTCACATTTCCCTATATCATCTTACTTATGAATCAAAGTTCCCTTTAATCCGCTGACACCATCTAATGCTTCCTCTAAGTTTGCAATCAGTACGGAACGGACTGCAGAATTGCCGATGTAATCGATTGCTGCCTGAATCTTCGGAAGCATGGTTCCTTCTTCAAACTGTCCCTCGTCCATATACTGTTTTGCTTCTTCTACGGTCATCTCATCCAATGGCTGTTCATTGGCTGTACCATAATTTAAGCATACCCGCTCTACACTAGTTAAGATAATGAGCTGGTCAGCATCTAAAAGCTCTGCAAGTCTGCCTGCTGCAAGGTCTTTTTCAATGACTGCGCTGGCACCTTTTAGATTATTATCCTGCTCTAATACAGGAATACCGCCACCACCACAGGCAATTACTACCTGGTCTGCATCGGAAAGTGCACGGATGGCATCAATTTCTACGATGTCCATTGGCTTTGGAGCTGCTACGATACGGCGGTATCCATCGCCCTGTTTTACCGTATGGTTACCTTTCTTCTCTTCTGCTTCTGCCTCTTCCTCTGTCATGACACGGCCGATAATTTTGGTTGGATGATAAAATGCTTCATCGTATGGGTCTACGGTTACCTGTGTTAAAACAGTAGATACCGGTTTGTAAATTCCACGGTTTAATAATTCGGTACGAATGGCATTCTGCAGATCATATCCGATATATCCCTGACTCATCGCAGAGCAGACAGATGTCGGAGTAGCAGTATATTCCGGATAAATTCTTGCGAATTCAGCCATTGCAGTATGTATCATTCCCACCTGTGGTCCATTGCTGTGGGAAAGAACTACCTGACAGTCATCCTTAATATAATCTCCGATTGCTTTTGCGGTAAGCTTGGTTGCTTTCTTCTGTTCCGGAAGTGTTGTTCCCAATGCTTCATGTCCTAATGCAATCACAATTCTCTTCTTTTTCATGTTACAATCCTCCAATTCTATGCCCAAAGATTTTCCGGATAGACACCGTCTTTAATCAGTCCGCGGATGGAATCCACAACAAATGGTTTGTCCTCTAAATAAGTAACTCCAAACCAGCGGTCTGCTGTCTCATAAACTTTTACGGTTGCCTTATCCTGATTCAAAAGCAATTCCACAATATTTGGCAGCAGATACTCTTTCTTCATCGGATTGTCTTCAATATGTGCCAAGAACTCACGGAAGCCCTCTTCCAGATAATCAATAAAATCCGGATAGCCAGCCCACATGTTCATAGATACATTTACATCCGGGTGAATCCATTCTGCCACATCAGCTTCTTCACAATGTACTTTTCCTTTTTCATCGGCATAGATGCTGTGTGTCTCTAAAATTTTTTCAAGATAACCACTCTTTTCATCTACCACACAGACACCACGGGTAACGGTTCCGTTATCACTCAGTGTGTTCTTCAGGATATATCCAGCCATTCCAAGGCGGAATCTTTCCTTATCCTCTTCATGATTTACCAGAAAATCATGCATCTTTACAAATGCTTCTTTTCCGTAATAATCATCTGCATTGATGACTAAAAATGGTTCCTTCACTACGCCTTTGCAGCATAATACTGCCTGACCGGTTCCCCATGGTTTTGTTCTGCCTTCCGGCACTGTAAAGCCTTCCGGTATATCATTGATATCCTGGAATACATAATCTACTTCTACCTGTTTTCCGATTCTGTTTCCAATGATTTCTTTAAAATCCGCCTCAATATCCTTGCGAATGATAAATACAACCTTATCAAAACCTGCTTCCACCGCGTCATAAATGGAATAGTCCATAATAATCTCGCCGTTCGGTCCCATTTTCTCAAGCTGCTTAATTCCGCCGCCAAAACGGGAGCCAATGCCTGCCGCCATAATAATCAGTGTTGTTTTCATTCGTATTCTCCTCAACCTTATTTTAAAACTTTTTTCTCTCTACCCTTTTCTTTTTTCCTCTATTTCACTGTTCTTACCTAATGATTTCTCCACTCGCCAGCTCTAAAAGCGTGTTGACTCACTTGTGCCTGCTATTTCATGTATTCTTTATAGCCGACTTCCTGAAGCTTCTTATCCTTTGCTTCTACCTGCTCTTTTAAATTCTTAGAATATTCTTTTAATCGTGCCAATAATGCATCATCTGATGTTGCAAGAATCTTTGCTGCAAGAATCCCTGCATTGGCACCTCCGTTGATAGCAACAGTTGCCACCGGAATACCGGTCGGCATCTGTACGATTGAATACAGTGAATCTCTGCCTCCAAGAGATGTTGTATGCATCGGAATGCCGATAACCGGCATCGGGAAGATTGCTGCACACATTCCCGGAAGATGTGCTGCCATACCTGCTCCTGCAATAATTACTTTAAATCCTTTGCTCTCTGCGCTCTTTGCATATTCAAAAAATACATCCGGCTCACGGTGTGCGGAAATAATTGTCATCTCATACTCGATTCCAAGCTGTTCCAAAATATCTGCTGCTTTTGCCATTACAGGCATATCTGAATCACTGCCCATTACAATTCCTACTTTTGCCATTTTCTTTCTCCTTTTCTCATAGATACTTGTCCTTTTAGTATACACTGTTTTACGCCGGAAATGAAGTCTTATTTTCCAACGGCTCATTCAGTTTTTCTGTGCCCGGTACTACAAACCTGCCATCTCTTATAATATCCCCGGTACTGCCATCTGCCCGTTCAATATAAATGCAGTCTAATTCATCATACGGTATCGTAATATCCGTATGGCAGTTAAAGTATGCCTTACTCTCGTCTTCTTTCCGAAGAATTGAGATTTCATTATCCCTTGCCACAATTTCTTTGCCATCCGGATTATAAACCGGCGTATCCTCTGCCTGGGAATAACAGGTATCTCCCACTGCAAAATGTGGACCTGTCTTCTCTGCAATCAGAATCGGCAATTTATCTGCAATATCAAAGTCCTTTGCCATCCGGTATGCCGTGGTGTTGGTTCCAATAGCAAACTCCCCTAACGGCAGCATATCATGGTGCATCAGCACATTATCATAAATATATTTATGGTTCTCTTCTTCACTGTCAAAATTACTGCAACTGTAATCCACAACTTTTCCATCTTCAAACGTCATTTTCAGGTTCTCATACCGGAGTCCGTTAAGATAGACATAAGATACATGCAGTACTCCGTGGGTTCCGGTCAGCACCGGTGAAGTAAATACTTCCCCTACCGGAATATTGACATCTGCCACGCAGTTTTCAAAGATAGTCTCTTCCTGTGGATTCTTAAGGCGGTATAATTCCACGGTCATATCTGTTTCGTTATTGCCTTTTCCCTTGATATGTGCCCGGATGCCCTGGTCTAATACTTCAATAATTTTCGCCTGCATATCCCGGTACAGGGTATAATCCAGTGTATTTAATTCTACCGTCTTATCAAAGATTTCTTCAAAGTTGCTGCCAATCTGCGGGAGCGGATAAGCAATAATCGTAAAGCTTCTTTCCTCTCCCTTAATATACTGATTGGTAATCTGCCCAGCCTGTGACGCATAATAGACATTTAATTCATTCTGCTTATCACTGTAATGGCAGGCAGTTTTTTTATTTTCCGGCTCAAATAACGGCTCTCCGAACACCTCGATTACAGCCGGACCTGCGTAGCCTGCTGCAATTTCTTTCTTATCTTCATATACAGTCCGGAGTGTCTCTAATCGGCGTTCCACAAAGGCTTTATCTAAATATACTGCTTTATCTGCTTTATGGTCATAATCAAACTGACGGTTCACAGAAGCCGCATAGCAGCCCCGCTTGGAATTGCCGCGGTTACGGAAGGAAGAAAACGCCTCCCGGTAAATCGTCGGTTTTAATCCCATCTTCTCAAAATTTGCAATCGCTGCCCGCACCATACGTTCCATTCCGATGGCATATTCCACATTTACGGTAGATTTTATGGATAAGTCTTTTCCGGTGGTAACAAAGCCAATCCGGTAGCCTTCCGTATAAGTATCTGCCATTGCCTGAATCTTCTCCTGCGGAAGCTGGTTCATATACTCTGCCATACGGATTTCATTTTCTCCGATTGGTTCTCCATAATAATAAAGGTATTTTAAATCCTGTAAATCAGAATCCATTACTATCCGGGTAAAGAAATCCCGGCTGGCATCTACCATTTCACAGACGCTGCGCTCGGTAAACAATTCACTGTAATCGTGGAAGAACCAGTAAATTGCCTGCTGCACTTCTTTCGGGGTTGTTCCCTCTTCGTCATTAAAACAGGTATAAACCTGGATAAACAATTCACAGAAGCAGGTATAGGCTTCCTCATCGCCCTCATAAGCATAAGGAATCAGGCTCCGAAGCTCTGCATAGAGCATGCTAAGGAGTGTGCCGTATTCCTCGCCTAGGGTTATACAGGCATGATCCGGGTTGGCATAGCTTTCTTTATAATGTTCCGGCAGAATGTCCTCATACAATGCTTCATTTATCTTCTGTAATGTTTCCCTGCTCTGGCTGCAGAAGCTGTCATTTAATACCTGCCGCAATACTTCTTCCGTTTTTACAATAAATGCTGCTGTTCCTTTAAAATAAGCACGGAACGGCTCACAAACCTCCGGTTCTGCCGCAAGTTCATGTATCCGCTCCGTCACCAAATCCAGTCGTTCTGTAATTGCTTCTCTTTCTTCTGCGTTTAAATTCTGATATTCCATACTTTCTATCCTTTATATTTCTAATTTTGCCTACAACAGAATACCGCCTGCATAGACAGCAATCCAGATAAGCAGTGAAAAAATTGACAAAAATGTAGCAGCATACGGAATGCTGCGAAATGAATTTTCCTCCTTCAGGCTTATGATTGCAAGAATCACTGCGGCTAATGCTGCAAAAAGGCAAGGATTCCATAGCAGGCTATGTATATGCTTAAATTACCGGCACTTCTGAATGCAAGAACTACCATCACCACAAAACTGACCAGTGACAGTAGTGCCAGAACAAGTGCTGTAATTCCTCTTTTTGAAAGTGTCTTTTCTGTAAATTTATATTTTCTGTATCCTCTTCGTCTTTTTCTCATGTTCTTTCTCCCGATACATTTTGTACCGAAGTCTATTCTTTCTGCTCAAATTTGTGACACCGGATATGATTTGCCAGCAAAAATCCAACATATCCAATTGCCCCGCCGATGGTATTTAAAATCAGATCATCTACATCAAAGCTTCCTACCTTGGATACAAGCTGTACCAGTTCTACCAGCAGACTGAAGTCAAAACTCAAAAGCACTACCCGGTAGAACTTTCTCTGGTTATGTGCCAGTAATGGCAGAAGCATTCCATAAGGAATAAAAGCGACAATATTTCCCAGAAGGTTAAAGCAGACTGCTTTCGCGCCCAGTGCCTTCCGGTAAATAATAAACCGCTTGATTTCTTTTAAGGGCATAAGATTATAATGGTAGCTTCTTTCGGAATAGGTTCTTCCCATCATTTCTGAGAAGAACAGGAAATAGCAAAGCAGACCCAGATATATTACGAATAAAATCCATGCTCCGATACGAAGCAGTTTTCTCGTCTTCTGACTCAATTTCTTTTCCCCATTTCATTTTTGCTGTTTATTTTGCCCCATACTGCTCATAATATTTATCAATTGCTTCTTTCATCTTATCATCAATGATAAGCCTGCCCTGGCATGGACGGTTGTATAAACACTCTACCACATCTGCCATGCTGACAATTGCATTTGCAGGGAAACCATATTTCTCCTGAATCTCATCGAGTGCACATTTGTCTGTCTCAAGTCCTTTTTCCATACGGTTTAAGGATACCATCAGTCCAAGAATGGTTACATCTCCCTGTGCCTGAATGATTGGGAATGTCTCCTGAATAGATTTTCCGGATGTCGTTACATCCTCAATAATAACAACACGGTCACCATCTTTGATTTTGCTTCCAAGCAAAATTCCGGTATCGCCATGGTCTTTTACTTCTTTACGGTTAGAACAGTAGCGAATCTCTTTGCCATAAAGACGACTGAATGCGATTGTTGTTGCAACAGAAAGCGGAATTCCCTTATATGCCGGTCCAAACAGTACATCAAAATCAGTACCATAGTGGTCGTGAATTGCTTTTGCATAATATTCTCCAAGGCGGGATAACTGTGAACCGGTTACATATGCACCTGCATTCATAAAGAAAGGTGACTTTCTTCCACTCTTTAAAGTAAAATCTCCAAACTTTAACACATCACTCTCTACCATAAATTCGATAAACTCTTTTTTATATGCTTCCATTTTATTAAAACCTCCTGATTTTAAGCCATTCTTCGGCATTTTGTATTTTAAATTTTGCTTTACTGTGCCACAACTGTACCATTTAACGATTTACCCATATATATCAATCCTTTCTGATTTGTTCAGCAAACCAAAAAGTTAAGCATAGATATACTTTCTTAGCATACCACCAAATTCACTTTTTTTCAACTGACAAATCATCATATTCATTGTTCATATTCATTGTTTCCAAATCTATTCTCATATGACAGTTCTGGTTTCAAGTCAACTTTCCATTCCATTAAATCTTATGGTTGACATTGTAAGAGCTGACATATATATCTTCTTCCACCTCTCCCTTCTTTTGAGGTCACAAACTGTGACCTCAAACAGTATCATCGTGTTCCTTCTTGTTTTGCTTCCCACTCTTCCACCGTTCGAAGTGGTATCTGAAAATTGTTTTTCTTCCTTTACAACAAATATGGAGCAGATTTCTCTGCCCCATACGCACACCTTATAATCAGGCAAGAACTGCTTCCTGCTTTACGATTTCTTTCACTTCATCCAAAGACAAGCCGGAATAACGTGCCATTTTCTCAACGGATGTTTCGCCATCACGAATCATACGAACAACGAACTCACGTGTTACTTCTTCACGCTCCTGATTTCTCATTTCTTCAATTGCTTTGCACATACTCTCAACTCCTTTCGCATCTTCCTTGAAGTATCTGACTCTGTCTGCCAGTTTTCCATAAAACATATCATCCGCATCGGTACAGGAAAAATCATGCATCAGCTTCCCGATATCCGAATCCCCTCGATATGCTCCATTCACATACAGGATGTGGGAACCATCATCAAAAAATTCATCGGTTTCCAGAATTTTTCTCTCTACTCTGTATATCGGCTCTCCTTTTCCTATCACATCATGCTCCGTAATAAATATCACATATGTTTCCGGAAGAAAATTGACATCTTCCTGTGGTGCAAGTGCATTGGCATCCAACATACTGCTGTTGTGTCTTGCACGCTTTCGTCCTGCTCCCTTATCCGCTCGCTGCACCTCTATATCGTATTCCTTATTCTCAGAATCCGTAGCCTTTACATCCAGCCTAACGGAACGCCCCTGCAAATTCTGGATGACATATTCCGTTTTAGAATGAAGAACCTTAAGGTCCTCTTTATTCATTATAATACGCAGAACAAGCTCCGCACATTCATCATGATCTTCAAAGCATTTCTTCAAAAAATCGTCATCAAACAGGCGAAATTCTCTTATTCTCTGCATATCCTGCTCGTGTTTTTGTTGCTTTGTCAGCATTCTTATCACCTCCAAATCTCTTCGGTGTTCTTCCTGTATTTCTGACCTCTGGTTATAGTATACACGAAAAAACACCTCCTGCCTACTAATTAATTTGTGAAATTTTAATAACCTCTTTCACAATCATATCTCTTTAAAATTCCATACAATCTCCACCCTGTTATCTGTGTGTTCTGTTGTATTTCACACGATAATCATATTCCTCCGTAAAATCATCATAGGCGGACATCTTGTAACGCATACTCCGCTCAGCTCGTATGTCCTGCCGACCGTGCCCTCGCCACCGATCAAGGTAAGGGTATTTCCATCAACGGTAAATTCATATTCGGAATCCCGCACCGACTCGTTGGCGTAATCGATCATGAGCTTGTTGCCGTCGATGGTATAGGCGAAATCGTAGGATATGGAGGGCAGCTCCAGTGCGGCGATCGCACCGCAAAGCACCATACGGCGCTGCGTCTGTTTTTTCTTCCTTTTTCTGATTCTCTCTACCGTTTGATCTGACTTGTTCGTGAATCGTCCCGGCGGTTGCTGCCTGACGGGGCGGTTCGATTGATAATCCTGCATCATGTGGTTCTTCTCCAGTCCAAGCGAAAGGGCGATGACGGCAATGTCCGTCACCGCCCTTTGCTCAAAGGTTCGCAGCTGATTTATTCAGCGTTTTCTTTCTTCTTTTTGCTGTAAACGTTGATGCCGATTACTGCGCCGCCGCTGATAAACAGCAGTGCGATCCAGAGGATCATATTGCTGTTGTCACCGGTTTTCGGGCTTTCTGCGCCGGTGTCCGGGTTGGTTTGCGTAGGATCGGTCGGTTTTGTTGTGGAGCCGGCAGCATCCAGCAGCGTGGCCACCAGCTCTGCGCTAGTCTGAGACTGCAGGCAGTTGTTGCGCAGGGTAATGGCGGCGGTGCTGTGACCGTTGCCGTCGTTCCCCTGTGTCACATCCATCGTCATCCGCTCTCCGGTGCGGGCCAGTGCGCCGGTCATATGGACGCTGGCCTCGCTGTCACTGCCGTCATACTCCGGCAGGCGCTGATTGCTTCCCGTTCCACCGATCTGACCTTCCACCCACGCCTCGGCGTACAGATAGGTACCCACATTGGGGATCTCGGTTTTGCCAATGGAGTTCATATACTTGCCCAGATCATAGGTCAGGTCCAGTGTAAAGGTTCCCTGATCGATGCGGGCGAGGGCGCTGTCTTCGGAAATGGTGATTTCATTACCGCGAACCGATACGCCGTTTGTGGCGCAGTCTACCACTGCAGATTTGGTATGCAGATCGTCCGCATAGAACGCAAGCTTCACCTCGCGGTTCTTTCCGCCGGCCAGCGTGGCGGCAGAGGAATTATATAGGGTCATGCGCACCGTGCGTTTGCCGGCACTCTCCGCAATCACTTCCATTTGCGAGATGCCAATGTCTGGATAATCCAGATACACTGTGCCGTTTTCGTTGATGCCGCCGGCGGCGGTGATGGTATAGCTCGGGTCGGTCACGCGATCCTTCACATGGTGCCAGACGGTAAGGGTGGTGCTTTCATTGGGCAGCAGTGTTTCCGTAAGGGTGGCGGTTTCCCCGCTGCCAAGGCTGACCTTTAGGTTGTCACATCGTTCAGCCCGGTGTTGCGGATGGTAAAGCGAATGGGTGTCAGGCTGTTCAGCGCCAGCGTTGCATAATCCACACCGATCTGTTCCACTGCCACCGCATCGGTGACAAAATCAGAGGTAGCGGTATAGAGGATCGTTTCCTCACCCCGGAACGGTCACGCCGCCGATTACCTCTGGGTTTTTATCGTCATACCGGGTTGCCTGAATGACAGCCTGCACCTGATTGGTGCCGCTGACATAGGCATCAAAGTGGTCAGCCAGCGTGCGATCCGGCAGCTCTGCCAGTTCCAATGGTGCGGAGAGCGTGTAGGTATTTTCGGCATGGCGCAGCTTGGCCGCCTTCAAAATGCCGTGATCTACCGCGCCGTTGGCGTCATTGACAGTCTCATTCCAGACGATGGTAAGATCATTGAGGCTGCGATGATCCCCGCTGAGGGAAGCGAAGCGGAAGTCTCCGCCCACGACGGCGTTGCCGCTGCTGGTCAGGGCAGACAAAGAGCCGGGGAAACTGTTGGACATGGTGCCTCTGCCGTCCACAGCCAACAGCTGAATATCGCTGCTGCCGCCTCGGACACTATGCCAACCGATGACAAATCGGTCATCCCCGATGCCAAAGTTGGCTGCAACGACCTGGGGGTTTTCGTCAAGATTGCTGTCACGGGTCGCCAGCATGGCTGTACCGGGAGTTCCGTCAGCAGCCACGGTACAATAGGCGATCTCGTAGGCGGAGGTATCTCCGGTTCCGCTGCGGTCCAGCGAGTAAACCGCCATAGCGGTTCCGTCGGGCAGCATGGCCGCCTGCAACGCCTTCACGCTGCCGGTAGCACCGTTATAAAGCATTTTGGCCTCGCTCCAGGTGCCGTTACTGCTGTCATAGCAACGGTACATGATACAATCTCTGGTCGTGAAGTTCAGCAGGTTGTTGCTGTCCTGCGTACCGGGATCGGGGGTGTAGACGCTGCGCCAGAACACGATGGCCTTGCCGTCGCCGCCCACTGCCGTGGCTGGGGCCAGATCCGGCGTGCCGTCGTTGGTTAGGCGGGTGGAAGTCCAGGTTGTGCCGTTATAGACGGACACTACGATCTCCGTGCTGTTCATCAGCAGGTTTTGCTCTTCCAATGTCACGGGATCACCGGCATTTTTACCCGGCAGGTCGGTGCCCATGCGAACCCAAGCCGCCGCCGCGAAGCTGCCAGTGCCAGACAAAGAAACGCTCGTGTCGCCGTAGCCGGGGAACTCTGTGGGAGCGTCAATTTCACTGGAGGGAGTATAGACGCCGCCATGGAGGGTGGAGAAATGCGCCCGGCTGTCGTAAATACTGCTGCTGTTGCCGTCGTTGATGTAGGCCAATACCTTCCCGTCATCGCTGAGCTGTGGATAGGATGTGGGGTTGGCATTGGTCTGGATGTTTTCCAGCCCACTGGTGGAGTTCAGAGAGAACAGCATCATCCGCTGCTGGGGCTGGCCCCAAGTACGGGCATATTGCTCCAGATAGTCCCGGCTTTGGAGCGTTGCACTGCCAGAAGCCACCTGCATTCCGCTCTGAGCCGCCGCCATCCGCAGCGAGGCAAGGCTCAGCCCACTGGTGGCGTTATTCCAGTAGTTGTCGATTGTTTTCCAGTCATTAAAAGTCCTGGTGGCTCCAAGGGTTCCGGAGGCGATCACCGCCTCGTAGGAGATAAACAGGAAGGTGGCCACAAATTTGATTCCCACTTCGCTTTGGATCCCCAGGGCCTGACCGTTGATCTGGCGCTTTGTCTCGTCGGCAAGATAGGTGCGGGAAAGGAACTTATTCTGACTGTCCACATCCAAATTGCCGAATAGGCCGATCTTCAGCGCCACGACCGAATAGTCAAAGCCAATGCCGCCAAACGCGTGGACATAGGCGTTGATACGCAGCGTGGTCAAAAAGTCATTCACTGCCGTGGCCGTGGGATCGCTCCAGGCAAGCTCTGTGCCCTGCCCCTGCTGGCCGTAGCGCACTGCGGTACGGAAATCCAGCTGAATGGCACCGCCCAGCTCAAAGGTTGCTGTCAACGGTACGGGGCCAGCCATGGCGTTCACGCTGAAGGTGAAGCCCACGCCAACGCCGGCGGTAAAGCCGCCGCCTACGGTGAAAACCTCCCACTCCTTTTTTTCGGCGTTATAGCGGATCTCCGCTTCGTAAAAGCCCTCCAACTGCAAGTTGAGATCCGTGCTGGTGACATTGTCGGCCAAGGAGTTGGTTTTGTAGTCCCCCTTGGGATCATAGGTTCCCTGGCCATCTGGCTCAGGTCCCCGGTACTGGGCACGCCCACCTCCAGGTTCTGCGTCAGCACATTTGCACCCAAGGCCACGCCGTCCTCGGAATAGTCCATGTCCTCCATCTCCAGCGTATTGTACCCGGCCCAAATCATGGCACGGAACACGGAGGGATCTTCGCTGGGGGTGATAATCATTTTGAACACGGAAGTGTCCACCGGACCGCTCAGATCATCCAGCCGTCCGGTCAGCACCTTGAGAATGTTACTGTCGCCCACTCCGCCAAAGTCGACTTGATTCACTCCACTGGAGGATAGCATCGTCGCCAGAATACCGGTGACGCGGTCATCCTCTGTCACCTTGGGCACTCGGGTCAGATCAACGACCCGGAAGGGCATTATTTTCTCCTGCAGCAGGCTGCCGTTCAGGCTCAGCTGCGTTTTCATACCTACATCCTTGCCGTCGGCGATCCATCCAGAGGTGGTCATGGTGGCCTCGGTGAGGGTCAGATCGTTTTCCGCTACGGGGATGGATGAGAAGGGATACTGCTTGGTACTGCTGCTCTGGGCGGCAGGAAGAACGCCGTATTCGTCCGCCAGCTTGAGACTGTAATTCTTCGCGTTGGCAATATCCTCGCCCCAGAGGAACATGGTGGTGTGCAGGGTTGCTGTTTTAAAGCTGCTGTTAGGGCCAATCTTCCCGGTCGAGTTGCGGACATCCACCTTCTGACCGTTGGCAAGACCGTAATCAACGCTTTGCGCCACAATGAAGGGCTTGTTTTCCTCCCCCGTCGGCACGCGCTCCAGAGAGACAACGCCCTCTGCGGTGCGCATTACATCGTCCACGCCCAGCTTGCCGTTGACGGTCAGCAGCAGCGGATAGTACTTGTCGCCGTCAATTGCGCTGATCTCCAGAATGTACTCCAGCTGATCCAGAGCGGAAAGCGCCGTGGTGTTGCTCTCGCCCTTTTCGGCCGACCAGAACTGAGTGGAATCCAGATAGACGGTTATATTTCCCGCCGCATCCGTGGTATAGGTGTCGCCGGTGATGCCGCTGACAAGTGCTCCAGCCCTGGAGCCCAGCAGAGCTGTCTCGCAGTAGCCTCCGTTTTTATAAACGCCGCCGCGAACGGTCACCGTCTTGTTCGCCAGCGGATCGCCGCCCGGCGTGATGAGCGTCACAGATGCCCGGGCGACTCGCCGAAGGCTGAAGGTATTCAAGGGATAAAGCTGCAGTTTTGTGGCATCCCGCTCGCCGGAACGCAGATTTTCTTTATAGATGGTGCCCAGATAAATATCCGCGCCGGAGCCGGACCGCAGAGACACCTCACTGGCGATTCCGTTGGGTTCGTAAAGCGCCAGCACGCCTTCACTGTTGGTCGTGACCGTTTTGGGCGCACCTTTGCCGTCGGTGTATTGCAGCGTAGTTTCCGCTGCAGGCGTCAGCTGGAAGAGATAGAACTTATTTTGCAGCGTTTTCGCTGTCACCTGTACGGCGGCGCTCATGCCCGTGGCGGCATGGGTAGCCGTGACGGTTGCGGTGCCGTTGGCCAAGCCGGACAGCGCCATTTTGGTTTCGGGAAGGTAGGAATCAAAGGAGAAGTTTCTGATGTCCTCATACAGTCCGCCCTGCTTGTAGTTGACGGAAATGGCATTGTTGTTGCTGGAGAGCCACCGGATGCCGTCTTTAAAGGAGTTCCATCCGTACTCGTCATAGTTGATGCCTATGTACTCGATCAGCCCCAACTCCTGGCGCAGCTGCAAAATTTCAGCTGTATCGGTGGGCAGGCTGCCGCTGACCTTGGAGGTATTGTCCATGGTCAGCTTAGAAATCGTGTCTCCTTTGTCGTCCTGCACCTTCAGTGCGTCGGCATCGTAGACATACAGGGGGAAGGAGTCCGTGCTGGGAGATTCCTCACCAGGGTTCTCCACGCTCAAAACCACTTGATAGGTGTCCTTTAGATTGCCGGCTTTCACACTCTGTAATGGCAGGGAGAAACTTCCGGAGGTACCGGATAGGCGCTCACTGGCCACCTCTTGGGTGTTGTTGTCCTCTGTGACCCGGGTAATGGTCAGCGTGGGCTGTTGAGAGGCGCCGTCAGTGGCGTTTTCCACCGACCAGTTGATATTGACGGTGCCGTCGGTATCCTTGAGGTAAATGCTCTGGGGCGGTGTCAGCTTGGCTGTGGCAGGTGGTGCCTGCACGATGATCCAGGCAAGTGCCGACAGGCGGACGTTCTCACCCTCGGCGTTGGGGTGCGGCATGGAGACCCGCACCGTGTAGGCCGGGGTATTTCCGCTGGAGAGATTGGAGAGCACATTCTCCGGGATCCGCACGCTGTTTTCATCCTTGCCGGCGGTATAAGTCGCAACGGGCTTGAGGCCGCTCAGCGCCGCCTCATTCGCGTAGTTGCCCTCATACAGGTCAATCCTGTAATTGAACTCTTTGTCCGGTGCCATCAGCGCGGCGTTGGAGCTCCACAGCACGGTGGCGGGCTGATTTACCCGCGTCACGATGGACGCGCCGCCGGGAATCACCAGTGCCAGGGAATTGCCTGCCGTCACGGTATAGGGCTCTGACTCGCCCGTCACATCATCGGCAGGGTCCACAGTCCCGTTGTCCGCCGTAAAGGTAAAGGTGACGGCTCCCACCTTGGTTCCTGTGGTGGCAACAACGCCGGTATCCTCGTTGATGGTGGCAATGAGCGTGTCACTGCTGCTCCATTTGCCGGTGGTGTAGCTGGCCTGCTCACCGCTTTCCCCAAAAACCTCGGCCCTAAGCGTGGGGCGGGTGGTTTCGCCGAGGGAAATCGTATAGTCGGCGTCATTCGCTTCCGGGACGATGGTCACCGTGTGCGCGGAAACTTTCTTTGGCACCGTGAACTGCCGGGTCAGGGGAAGAACATTCACCCAGTCAGGAGCGTCTTTCGTGCCCTCGTTGGCCTGCAGCGTCACCGTATAGGTGCGGGTGTTAGCCGCGGGTGCGATTGCGTAGTCGCTAATGGTGAAGGCTTCCTTCTCTGTGTCCAGATAGACCTGCAGATGGATTGGTTCAACCGCGGAGTCGTCCCTCAGCTCGAGGCGGAAAGGGGCTTCCTTCGGCTCTGTGCCTTCCGGGGTGTGATAATTGCTGTATACGGTCTTGTAGGCCTGCGCCATGTTGGCCTGCATCGTGAACGATGCCTTGCCGTTGGCGTAGGTGGCCGTCAGTTCGGTGGAAGCGTTGCGCATCAAGACGCTCTTCAGCGCAACGCCGGCAATCGGGTTGCTTTGATAGAGCGTGGTATCCAGCGTATGGCCGAAAACATCCTTCACGCCGGTCATACCATTGACGGTGACCGTGGTGGCATCCGCATCCTGCACTGGATACCAGAGCATTGCCGTGACACCGTATTTGTTCATGGAAAGCGCAGCGGCGGTATACTCTTTGCCATTGATGGTCACGCTGGCACTTCTAAGATCCACGAACTCGTCAAAGGTAACTGTGATGGGGACGTGCTGTCCGCTGGCATAGGTTCCCGCCGGGGCCGTGACGCTTTGAATGGTGGGGGCGTCCGTGTCCAACAGCCTGGCGGTGACGCTGCTGGTATTGACGGTGGCGGAGGCATATGGTTGGTCGTCAATTACACTCTTCATATACAGTCGGAAGGGCAGATAGTACCGCTGATCCCCTCTGTTTTGCGTGGTAGACTGCAGGGAGATGCTGACCGTACTGCCCTTGTGATCGTACAGTTCCCCGGTTTCTTTCTGTCGCCGCTGGTGGGCGTCAGATCTGCTTCATCGAACTTGTACTCCATCAGATAGAACGGGGCATGGGGTTGTGTGGCACTATCATAGCCATACGGCGCAGGGCCGGTATAGGTCTCTTTGCCGGGGTTCCAGTTAAACTCGATGCTGGCGTCGATTTGGTATGGCTGATAAAATGGGTCGGAGCCGGCGGGAAGCACCGAGTTGCGGGCGCCCTCCAGAATTCTGATGGTATCGCTTAGCGCAACGAAGTCCGGATTGTTGGCACCCTCGCTGGCATTGTATTCATCCGCCAGCAAAGGAATATACATATCCCCCTGTATTGTGGCTGTACTTTCGTATCTTTCCTCATAGTTCGGCGCGGTCATTGATGTTTGTATTGCGGGGGCGCCAACCGTCTTTTTTAGCTTGAGCTGACAGTGGTCGGCATAACCGGCGCCGTCATAGAACACCAGATTTTCCGCATCGTAAAATTCGATCATCCCCAGCAGGTCGCCATAGGAATAAGAATTCGCGAGCCAGTCTGAGTTCCCTCCTCTGGTTTGAACATTGACAGTGATTTTACAACCACCTAAATTGTAAGTTGAGCCTGCGTCATAGGTCAGCTTGTAGGACCCGTCGCTTTGCTCGACGACCTCACTCGTCTCGCCTATCGAGACCTCCACATCGGTGATATACTTGCTGAGCTGGCCTTTTTGAATGCGGTAGGAAAAGCCGACCGGTTTTCCGCGGTATACAGTAAAAGTCCCGGATTTCCATTCGTTGTTTGCTTGTCTCTCCAGCGTTTGGCTCATCATGCCGCTCATATCCACCGTCTCAACGCCCACAGGCTTTGTGGCAGAGGCGGAATACTGCAAACTGATGCCCTGCAGCTCCAGCTGCTCCATCAGGCTATTGAGATTCTCCAGTGCTTCCCCGGTAAACTCCCTGCCGGAGAAATAGGTGTCCTTGATCCGCTGCAGCTCCTGTTCGATTTGGATCATGGTCTTCAAATCGCCCAGCGCCACCGGAGTCCCATCCACGTCGGCTATACGGGTGAGATCCGTGGCGGGATTTTCCAGCAGCTCCATGACAGCCGCCAGTGTCAACACCTGGCCGTCCAGCGTGATGGTTTGATCCACCTTGAAATTGCCGTCTTCATCCAGCAGCCCCAAAGCATTCAGCATGGAAAGCACTTGGTCGCTGCTGCCGCCGGTCAGGGCGGAGAGCTGCTCCAAAATCGCCTGATTTTCCTTGGGTGTGTTGCCCAGCGAATCGCTCACCGCTGCAAACGCCGCTGTCGGCAGCATGGTCAGCACCATGCAGCAGACGAGCAGGATGCTAAGTATTCGTTTTTTCATTGGCTTTTCTCCTCCTTTTCGTGTCGGGCGGGCTTATCCTCTCCGCCTTTTCTACAGTTTTCTCTGTTTCTGAGCCGAAAGCACAGCGCAGTGATCGCTGCCGCCGCAGCAAAGGAGACGACGCCCACCAGCACATAGCCGCCTGCGTCCTCCCGCAGAAGCATCGCGCCGAAGCTGCCCCATGCGGCGGTCTGTCCCTGCACTGCAAATGCGTCTGCCGCCTGCATCAGCACCGCGAACAGCAGCATACACGCGGCGCTCAGTCCATATATGCCGCGTTGCTGCCTTCGGCGGTTGTTTTCCCGCACCCGCTGCTTGACGAGTGCGACCCGTCTTGCGGTATCGTACATTTCGTTTGAACCCCCCTTCCGGTTTGTCTGAAACTGTGATAAAAACCCTTTCACTTATATAGGTACAAAAAAACGAAAAAACTCTCACCCAAAACGCATAATTTTTCACAAAAATTTGAGAGCTGCCAAAAGCAGCTCTCAAAGAGTGGATATTCGGTTATTACTTCCGTGATAATCGGAAAACGGATAGCCTTCCTGCCGCCACCAGCAGCACCGGCAGGGCGTAGGCGATGTACTGCGCCGCGCCGCCGTAGGCGATGAGCAGATTGTAGATGGCATGGAGGGTGATGGCTGCGCCCAGCAGCCCACAGGTGCCTGCAACCTTCAGCCACGTCCGCCGCCACATGTAGGCAAGCCCGCCGCCCACGATCAAGCCGCAGAGGACGTGCATCGCGCCCGTGCCGAAGCCCCGGAAGAAGATGAAGGAGAAGCGGTCCGCGCCGTTCTGGATGAGATAGCACACATTTTCAAAGGTGGCGAAAGTGAGGGCAACCGTGATGGCGGCAGCCTTGATTTTATCCCCCTCCGGCTCAAACACCAGCAGATAGAACATCAGCGGCAGCAGCTTCATCATTTCCTCCACCACCGGCGCGATCTCCGCCGTGGCGGCAAGGGCGTCCGCCTGACACACCGCCGCGAGGAAGGTGTTGATATAGGCCGAGAGCAGGCACACCCCCATTCCGGCAATGCAGAACAGGAAGAAGCGGAGCTGCCGCCTGCCCATGCACAGAGCGGCCACCAGCAGGGGAGATACCATGCAGATGAAGATGTTTTCGATGTAGGTCATGCTTCCACCGCCTCTCTCGTGGCAGGCAGCAGCCCCAGAATCGCAAGCGTCAGCAGCATATCGCACCAGAAGGTTGGACTTGCCGGAGAGGTATCCGGCCAGAAGCAGCCCGCCGTCCACAGCAGGTATTCTGCGTACACAAAGCACAGCACGCCGATGTGAAACCACCGCATATTCCGCGCTGTGCCCGTCTGCGTTTTCGCATAGGCAAGCCCTCGAATGGCGCAGAAGGAGAGCCATATCATCATGCCGCACCAGATCAGGTTGGAGAAAATGTCCCCGAAAGTGCAGTAGAACGCCAGCAGCGGCACGCCGAACACAGGCGCAAGCCATGCCCTGCGGCAGTGGAAACTGCGCTCATTTGTTCCGGTCAGCGTGGCCTGCAAAATGCGTAGGAAAATTACGCTGGCCACCCAGCCGAACTCCGACACATAAAAGACCCGCGGCGTGGTATCGAACAGCAGCAGATACAGCGTCCAGTAGAGCGCACCGAGGGCAAAGCAGCCGTAGAAGCACAGCAGCAGGAAGTACGCCTGCCGCCCACTTTTTCGGCAAGAGATACCCGAAAGTAGCGCACCGACGAATGTGGTCAGTAATTGCAGCAGGTTCTCAATCAGCTCCATGAATTCCCTCGCTTTCTTTGTCCTGCCCGTCCTCACGGTTCATCTGCCGCAGCCGGAAGCACAAAACGGTCACGCACACGCCCAGTAAAAACGCCAGAAGCCCGATGACAATATATCCCAAAGCTACGCCGCTGTGAAAGATGCTTGCCGCAGTTTCAAAGCCGCAATAATCGCCTGTCTGGATGCTTGCGGCAATGCCGGGCATGGCGAGGGACGCGCCTATGAGCAGCACAAGGCACGCCGCCACAGCGGAAGCCATGGTGATCGTATTGCGCCGCAGCCGTTTCTCCTGTTCAATTTTAGCAATGCGCCGCTTGGTCTCCGTGACCCGTTCCTCATGACTCCGCATTTGTGATTCCCTCCCGTTCTAAGAGCCTTCGTAGGCTCTCTTTTCCGCGATACACCATGTTGGTGATCTGTTTTACCGTTTTTCCCGTGACCTCCGCCGCCTGTGCGTAGCTCATATCCTCAAAATAGGTGAGATACAGGACTTCCCGATAGTCCGGGTTCATTTCGCTCATGCAGAAATGCAGAATGCGGTTTCGCTCCTCCGTCCGGATGATCTCCTCCGTCAGCAGCCGTCCGTCCGGCTCGTTGGTCAGCGCATCAAGGCTAAACAGTGGCTTTCGTTTGCTCTTGTGGCGCAGCGCCATGTGCCGCGCCGCCTTATAGAGATACGCCTTGAGGCCGCCGTCCCGGATGCGGGGCTTTTTCGTGAACAGATAGGCGAAAACGTCCAGCATCAGCTCTTCGGACTCGTGAACGTCGTGCAGATAGCCGTCGATATACAGGGTCAGGGGGTCGCCGTATTTTTTCATCAGGGCATTGAGTCCTTCGTCGTCGCCGCTCAGATATTGGCGGTATAAAGCCTCGTCGCAGGTCATAGCGTTCACTTCCTTTTTGCGGATGCTTCCAATTCCAATGCGGAGAGGATCCGCATGGATAATACTCAATACAATACATTATATACGAATATCCGAATAAAAAGCAAGCCCACACGGATGACACACCAAACGAGCAATCCAGAAACTCATTCTCTTCCGGCTCCATTTGCTCCTGTTTTCCAGCTTCTATCGGCTGTTCACTGCTCTGTGCCGGTAACCAAAATAAAAAAAGTCCATGCATCTGTATCTCTACAAACACATGGACGAATTCACTGCCACTCTTGATATTTGGCGTATCCTTCCTACGAATTACTACACACTTTTTTCTTTTACCTAATTTCTTATGCTACCATACTTCCCTGAAAACCTCAATGCATTTTTCTTAATGTCGCCGGTCTATACCGGCATTATTATAATAAGCTGCTTTTTCCTGATACATTCTGCGTTCAGCTTCCATCAGCAAGAGGTCAAATCCACGCTCCCAGCTTTCCTGCCATACTGATCCGACTGCCATTACTACATCTTTTTTCTTCATGCCAGCCTTCATACGTTCTATCCGCTGCTTCAGTTCCTCTTCTCCGATACCTGCACACAGTGCCAGAAGTTCATCCCCTCCAATACGGAACAGTCCATAGTCTGAAAATTCCTCACGGAGTAATTCGCCGGCACGCAGAATGAGCTGGTCACCTGCCTGATGACCTAAAGTATCATTTACCCTTTTCAGTCCTGTAATATCGCAATACACCACACCAAAGCATGAAGTCCCTGATGCATCTGTAACATACTGTTCCATGGCGAACCGGTTTCCAAGTTTCGTAAGCTGGTCACTATAGCTCATCCGTTCCAATTCCCGCACCAGATTACGCCTTCTGATGCTGGAGACAATAAAATATCCCATAATCTGAAGCATATTAGAAGTATAATCCAACATTTTTTCGGGAGGATTATCAACTCCATAAAAACCGATGATTTTCTGCCCTTCATACAGTGGAACTACTACCAGCGTTGAAATATTCTGTTGTTTCAGATTCTCATACTGCAGTGGATCACTCTCACGTATATTTTCCAGATTACCAATGATAATATTTTTGCCTTCCCTAAAATTGCGGTACCAGTTCTCGCATACTTCAGCCGGAACATTCTGCAAATTATCTTTCTCAGGCCTGATACCATTCGCTACCCATTCATAGGTGTTATCGTCATTTCCCAATAAGTTTTTTTCAAAAATATAGGTACGTTCTCCATTCAATGCCTTTCCAAGATATTCCAGAATAATTTCCAGTGACTGTTCTGATGTAGGGGCATTTAACGCAATTCTTATGCCCTCATTTATAATAGCCTCCATATTTTCATAGTTTTGAATCAGACTTCCCTGTTTTTCTTCGTTACTGACATCCAGTGCAATTTCTACCCGGTAACGTCGACCATCCTGTTCCAGCATAGTATCCTTCAACAACAGATGTTTGCCAAGAACCGGATTATAATACTTCCATTCTTTAAACTCACCTTCTACCAGTTCCTGATTATTGCACATACTACAAGGGGCGGCATTATGCTGCATCACCTCATAACATTTCTTTCCTTTTATTTCCTCCTGGGTCTGAAATCCAAAGTTTTCCCGTGTTTTCCGGTTCATATACACAAGCTCATAGGTATCAACATCTGAGACATATACAAGTTCATTAAGATTTTCAAAGAAATTCCAAATCTTTTCCACTGTTTCTATCCTTTCCGTCAATTACATTACTTACATTTTATCCCTGGACATCATTTTATCTCTCCGGCAGCACCAAAAACAGTCCCATTAATCAGTGACTGCACCAATCAGTTCATTGATATCTTCAACTCCATTATTTTCCATATAATCCTGTATACCATTGATAATATCAATCGTTGCGGTAGGATTAGTAAAGTTTGCAGTTCCCACAGATACTGCGGTTGCTCCTGCCAGTATCAGTTCCAATGCATCTTCAGTGCTCTGTACACCTCCCATTCCGATAATCGGAATATTCACTGCCTGAGCTGCCTGATATACCATACGCACTGCAATTGGATGCACTGCCGGTCCGGACATCCCACCAGTTCGGTTTGCTAAAGCAAATTTTCTGCGGTTTACATCAATCTTCATTCCAGTCAGTGTATTAATCAGGGAAATCACATCTGCTCCGCCTGCTTCTGCCGCTTTTGCCATCTCTGTAATATCCGTTACATTCGGGCTCAATTTCATAATAACCGGCTGTCTTGCATATTTTTTCACTTTTTTTGTAATTTCTTCTACAGAAGCTGCATTCTGTCCAAAGGCAATACCGCCTTCTTTGACATTTGGGCAGGAAATATTGATTTCCAGCATATCTACCGGCTGTTCGGCCAGTCTTTCCACAACTTCTATATAATCGGAGGCTGTTTTTCCACAAACATTTACAATAATGCGTGTGTCATAGTGGGTAAGAAATGGAATATCACGCTGTACAAATACATCAATACCAGGATTCTGTAAACCGATAGCATTTAACATTCCACCGTACACTTCTGCCACACGAGGGGTCGGATTCCCCGGCCATGGTACATTGGCAACACCTTTCGTCACTACTGCACCCAGTTTATTCAAATCTACAAATTCACTGTATTCCTGACCGGAGCCAAAGGTTCCGGATGCTGTCATAATCGGGTTCTTCAATAATACTCCTGCCAAATTTACTCTTGTATTCATTAAAGTTCCACCTCCTCAGCCCGGAAAACCGGTCCTTCTTTACATACACGTTTGTTATTGACATTGGAATGTTCATCCTTGTCCTTAGACTGGCACACGCAGGCTAAACAGGCTCCGATTCCACAAGCCATACGTTCTTCCATGGAAATCCAGCACTCAATCTGTTTCTCTTTTGCATATTCCTTAATAGCTGCCAGCATCGGCTTTGGTCCGCAGGCATAGATAATATCTGCTGTCAGCCCATTTTCACGGATGGCATCCAATACATTTCCTTCTGTCCCGGCACTTCCGTCCTCAGTTGCCACATAGACTTCTCCTTCTTCACGAAATTCATCCATCAGGAAAAGCTCATCCCGGAAACCAAGTACCATCTGCTTTTCACAGTCCAATTCTTTTGCCAGCTCTAACATTGGCGGAATACCAATTCCACCACCAATTAAGAACGCTTTCTTTTCTTTCTTCGGAAATCCATTTCCCAGCGGTCCTGTTATATTAAGAATTCCGCCGGTATGCATACCGGAAAACTCTTCTGTTCCCTTTCCAACTTTACGGTATACCAGACGGATGGCATTATCCTTTTTATCAATTTCACAGATACTGATTGGTCTTGGAAGCAGCCTGCTTCCTTCATTACAATATACAGATACAAACTGACCTGCTTTTGCATGTGCTGCAATCTCTTCCGTACGCAGCCACATACTGTAAATGTCATCCGCAATTTCTTCCTGGCGGATAATAATCGCCTGTTCTTTAAACTTCTCTGCCATCTTCTTCTCCTATCTTGCCTGTAAAGCTCCATCGATATCTTTTATCATTGCCTCTACTGCTGCTCTGGATGCATCTGCAAAATGTTCTGCTCCAAAAGATGCATAAGCCTCCTGCTTATATGCTGCAATGATTCCACGGGATGAATTAACAATTGCACCCAGTCCGTTTTCGTCGAAGTAATGTACTAAGTCCGCTCCTTTGCCACCCTGGGCACCGTATCCCGGAACCAGGATAAAGCTCTTTGGCATTACTTTACGAAGGACTTTTCCTATCTCCGGATAGGTTGCTCCTACTACTGCTCCCACATAGCTGTAGTTATCTCCCATGACTTCTTCGCCCCACTGTGCTACCTTTTCACCGACATATTCATACAGTGGTCTGCCATCAATTAATCTGTCCTGGAATTCTCCACTGGATGGATTGCTGGTCTTAACTAAAATGAAGATACCTTTTTTCTCTTCTTTACATACTTCCAGGAAAGGCTTGATTCCGTCTGAACCAAGATATGGATTAACGGTTGCAAAGTCTTCATCAAAAGCAGAAAGCTTCTTACTTCCCACCTGGACTTTACCAAGATGTCCCACTGCATAAGCTGCGGATGTAGAACCGATATCGCCACGTTTTACATCTCCGATTACCACAAGGTCTTTGGAGTGGCAGTAATCTACTGTCTTCTGATATGCTTTCACACCCTCTGTTCCAAACTGCTCATACATGGCAATCTGTGGTTTTACAGCAGGAATCAGATCATAAGTGGCATCTACAATTGCTTTGTTAAACTGCCAGATTGCTTCTGCTGCACCCTCTAAAGTCTCACCACGCTCCTTAAATGCTGCTACCTTAATATGTTCCGGAACATAATCTAACATCGGATCTAAGCCGACAACGATTGGTGCATGGGTTTTCTCAATTTTTTTAATTAATTTGTTAATCATATCTTTAAGCCTTTCTTTTTCTTATTCTTCTGCTGCATCATATACAATTTTGCCGTCACAGATAGTCATCATTACTTTACCGGTTACTTTTCTGCCGTGGAATGGTGTATTCTTTGCTTTCGACCAGAACTTGTTCTTATCAATGGCATAAGTGCATTCCGGATCAAAAAGCATGACATCTGCCATTCTTCCCTCTTCCAAAGTTCCTTTCTTCAAATGAAGAATCTGTGCCGGGTTATAGCTCATCTTCTCTACCATCTGCATCGGTGTTAAGTATCCACCCAGCACGAGTTCTGTATAAGTCAGTGCTGCTGCAGTTTCCATTCCAACGATTCCGAATGGTGCCTTTACCATGCTGCTATTTTTTTCATCTGCTGTATGCGGTGCATGGTCTGTAGAAATGACTTCCATGGTTCCGTCGGAAAGTCCCTTTTTCAATGCCTCCACATCCTCTTTACGGCGAAGTGGCGGATTCATCTTATAATTGGTATCTCCCTCTACCATATCATCTGATGTCAGTGTAAAATGATGCGGACATACCTCTGCGGATACCGGAATATGCTCTAACTTGGCATATTTTACCATGATTACACTGTTCTTTGTGGAGCAGTGGCAAAGATGCAGGTGTGCACCGGTATCTTTGGATAACAGGATATTTCTTGCAATCATGATATCTTCTACGGAATTGGTAATTCCAGCCAGTCCCCACCGTTTTGCATTCTCATCCTCGTTGACCACGCCGGAGCCAACCAGATTCTTATCTTCGCAATGTGACAGTACCGGAATGTTACAGTCTCTTGCTACCAGCATGGCATCTCTTGCAAGAAGTGAATTCATGACTGATTTGCCATCTTCACTGATTGCAGGGCTTCCTGCCTCCACCATCTCTTTGATGTCAGCTAATTCCTCTCCCTGCTGTCCTTTTGTTACAGCACCAACCTGTAATACATGCACCAGTCCGACACTTTCTGCCTTATGATGTACATAACGTACCACATCAGCATTATCTACCACCGGCTTGGTATTTGGCATTGCAAGTACCGTGGTATATCCGCCTCTTGCTGCGGAACGGGTTTCTGTTTCAACATCACCCTTATGAGTAAATCCTGGATCCCGCAAATGCACATGCATATCAACGAGTCCCGGCATTACATACAGTCCTTTGGCATCGATAGTCTTCTCTGCCTTTTTCTTGATATTTTTTCCTCTTTTGGTAATGACTCCATCTTCTATGAAAAGGTCCATTACATCATCTGTTTTCGTAGCCGGATCTAAAATGCGGCCACCTTTTATTAAGATTGTCATGTGGAATACCTCCTGTTGCTCCTATTTTAGCATACAAGCAGTTCTGGGGCAATCTGCTCATGCATGTATTTTCTCAAATAGCTCCGGAGGTACATATGCTTCTATACGGATTCCCTCCGGCAGATATTCTTCTGCTATTAATTCTCCTGTTTCTCTTATCTGCTGCAGCAATCCACCCTTGTCATATGGCAGCACTGTCTCAAGATAGTGTTTGTTCTCCCGCAGTATCCGGGCGAGGCAGTCTTTCAGTTCTTCTAGTCCATCACCTCTTGCTGCAGATACCCGTAAAGTAATATCTGCCCTGCCATCCCGCAATGGTTCCCGGTCTGTAATAGCATCCTGCTTATTAAACAATGTCAATATCTTTTTATCTGTAACCTCTAACTGGTGCAATGTCTCATATACAATATGCATCTGCTTGGCAGCCTGTGGATTGGATGCATCCACCACATGAATGATAAAATCTGCATACTTAGCTTCCTCTAAAGTACTACGGAAGGCATCAATCAGATGATGCGGCAGTTTCCGGATAAACCCTACCGTATCCGTAAGCAAAAGCTTCTGGCTTCCCGGAAGTTCTAACATTCTGGTAGTCGGGTCTAAGGTTGCAAAAAGTTTATCCTCTGCAAGAATTCCAGCTCCGGTCAGAGCATTTAAAAGGGTTGATTTACCGGCATTGGTATACCCTACAATCGCTGCCACCGGAACATGATTCCGCTGTCTTGCCACACGATTCACTTCCCGGTGCCGTTTCACTTCCTCTAACTCCCGTTTGAGCTGGCTGATTCTTGATGCAATCAGACGACGGTCTACCTCTAACTTTTTCTCTCCCGGACCTCTCGTTCCAATTCCTCCTCCCAGCCTTGACATACTCTTTCCTATGCCGGAAAGACGACTCATGCGGTAACGAAGCTGTGCCAGTTCCACCTGTATCTTTCCCTCACTGGTAGATGCTCTGGCAGCAAAAATATCAAGGATAATTAAGGTTCTGTCCATCACTTTTACGTTCAGGGCATCTGAAAGATTCCGAAGCTGTGCCGGGCTTAGTTCGTCATCGCAGACAATTCCTGTTGCATTGGTCCATGCAATTTCATCCAGCAGCTCTTCTACTTTTCCGCTACCAATATAAAGCCCCGGATGTATTGTCTGACGGTTCTGGATTACCCTGCCCACCGTTACTGCTCCGGCAGTCTTCACCAGCTCCTCCAATTCATCCAGGGAGTCTTCTGTATCATCGCCATCCTGGCTGCTTACGCCAACCAGGATGACTCTTTCTTCCATTTCATTGTTTTCAAAAAATTCAGGCATAAAATATCCTTTTCTTACTTTCTGTTTATGCAAACACACTCTGTCCGTTCTGGGATAATCCTGCAGAAATATTTAAAATTGCAGCAAAATCATTCTGTAATTCATTTGAGCATTTCTCTGCTTCCAGATAAATTTCTTCTGCTTTTTCCGCGTTCTCATCAAACAGTGCCTGCTGCACTTCTTTTCCATATCCATGGAATCTTCTGTGTTTCTCTGCCAGTGCATTCCAGACCGGTGCAATTGCCGGATTTTCCGGATGCATGGAATAGTAAAAATGACCAAAGCCACATTTTGTATCATCAAATTGTAACGTAAGGACATTCTTCTCAGTTACCATGGTATGTAAAGTCTCAAGCCATGCCCTATGTGCTTCCATTGCTTTTTGTACATAAGCATCAAAAACTGCATTATCCATACGGTAAAATGCATCACGGCTCATTTCTCCTATAACCTTCGCCACATTATCCATACCCGTTTCAACCTGGGTTAATGGTTCTACCGAACCTTTTAAATTTCCATTTATAACGGTCAGCAATTCTGCATCATTGCTGAGATTACCGCACTGGTCTTCAATACAGGACACCTGGGTTTCCAGCACATTCATGGAGCTGCTGATTTCTTCACTGATACCAGCAAGGGAACCAATCGATTCGCTGATGGTTCCAACATTTTTCTTGTTCTCGTCATTAATATTCCATACAGCATTAATCTTCTGATCAATATTGTCAAGAGATGTAATTGCAACATCCACACTCTTAGAACTCTTCTCAGAAGCATCGCGGATTCCTTCTACGAATTCACCCATATTTCCGGTTAACTGTTTGGTTCCCTCTGCCAGCTGACGGATTTCTTCCGCTACAACGGCAAATCCCTTTCCTGCTTCTCCTGCTCTTGCTGCCTCGATTGATGCGTTCAATGCCAGCAGGTTGGTCTGTTCGGAAATTGCATTGATACCTTCAATGACTTCATTCATATGATTGATAACATCCATCAATGCATCCATATTCTTCTTCATTTCTGTGGATTCTGAGATTGCATCTTTGGATAAATCCCGGATAGCTGTCAGTTCTTCCTGGCCATTCTCTATCTTCTTATAAATATCAGTAGTTTTCTCTGATACATCAACAATTGTATTGGTCAGACCCTCATGGGCATTTCTTACTTCCTCTGCAATACTGGATGTTTCTGCTGCTGCATCATGGATTGCCTTTGTTGCTGTATTGACATCCTCTGCTGTCGTTGTCATCTTTACGGTATCATGTCCAACTTTCAGGCCTAAGGCACTCATTGTCATAACTGCCTGCATATCTTCCCCATATACCTGTGCAAGCTGACGTCTGCCAGCGCTCATGCGTTCATACATATTCTGCAGTTCCGGTGAACCTGCAGCATAATTCTCTTCTTTCATCTCACTGATTGACTGAACCAGATTTATAATTTTTTTATTCTTTCCCAATGCCATATATTTCCTCCAATCAATGCACTTTCTGTGCATTACGCTATACTACTAATTTTGTACTGAATCTTACCGATTGTCAACGACATTTTGTGATATTTTTCCAAAAAATTCAACTTTTTTTGCAATTTCTTTATGCAGAAAATATTTTCAAAAACATTACCAATGCCTGATAATCTCTCATATCTGCCAGTTCTCTTGCAGAATGCATGGCAAGCATCGGAATTCCAATATCCGCTCCCTGCATTGGCAGATAGGAAACCGCAATCGGTCCAAGGGTCTGTCCACCCGGCATACCGGAACGGTTTACCTGCACCTGATATGGAATATCTGTCTTTTTACAAAGCAGCATCACCACCGCTGTTGCCTCACTGTCAGAAAGATACCGCTGGCTGGCAGAAGTCTTTACGGTAATTCCTTTTCCCAATATCACATCATTCGTAATATCTGATTTATTTGTGTAATTCGGGTGTACGGCATGAGCTCCGTCTATAGACAAGAGAAAGCCTCCCCGGAGCATATCATTTACCTCTGTTTCTGCCATTCCAAAGGCTGCACCAATTTTCATTATGATATCCTTAAGAAGACTGCTGTCTGCTCCCTGCTTGGAGCGGCTGCCGATTTCCTCATTATCAAATAATCCTGCCACAACCAGTGAATCTCCGGTCGTTTTTTCACACATTGTCTCCACAATTGCTGCTACCGATGCCAGATTATCGATTCTCGGAGAAGAAAGAAGCTTCTTATCACTTCCTATTAATTCCGGTTCATCCATATTGGTAAGGAATAAATCATAGCTTAAAACCTCATTTGCCTCTGCCCCAAGCTGTTCTTTTAAGTAATCCGTGAAAAAATTCTCTGTAACGTCTCCGTCCTGCTCTATTCCAAGCAGTGGAAGCAGTTCTCTTTGCATATCATATTCCTGTTTTCCGCCTGCCTCACGGTTCAGGTGTGGTGCTAATGACGGAATCACTGCTGATGGTTCCTCACTTCCGAAAAGCTTTACTTCCGGTGCAAATGGATGTCCCGATTCTAATACCACTTTCCCATAAATTCCAAGTGGACGGTCAAACCATGTATTTTTGAGCATACCGCCATATGGCTCCACATTTAACTGCCTGTAATCCTTCGTCTTCACTTCAGGATTCGGTTTTATTTTAAAACATGGAAAATCTGTATGGGCCAGCATCAGGCGGAGTGCCGTCTTTCTGTCCAGCTGTTCCGGAACAGAGAATGCTGCTACCATACCGGAATACGGTCTTACATAGTATTTACCGCCTGCATGAAGCTGCCAGGATTCCTGCAGCTTTAATTCTTCATACCCTGCCTCCTGTAACTGCTTTCCTGTCCATTCTGTTACATGATATGGTGATTTTCCCTTTGACAATAGTTCTGTTATTTTCTGCATGCCATACGCCTTCCTTACATGAATCTATCTATTACAAGCGCCACTCCGTCTTCATCATTGGAAGTGGTAATATAATCTGCGACCTCTTTTACCTCCGGCTGTGCGTTTGCCATTGCCACACCAAGCCCGGCAAATGCAATCATAGACTTGTCATTAAAGCCATCTCCACAGCAGATCATCTGCTCCTTCTTTTCTCCCAGATATTCTAACAGTTTTCCAAGAGAATATGCCTTATCAATGGATGGTGGAACAATTTCTAAGAAAAACGGTTCTGAGCGAAAAATGTTTAATTGTTCTCCAAAGGTCTGCCGCATCACATCCTGTGCTTTTGCAATCTTTTCCGGTTCTCCTGTCATCAGGAATTTATTTACCGGATAATCTACATATTCTGCGAAATTATCTACCTCTTTTATCGGCATTCCGTTAATTTTTCCCTCGTTACGGCTATATTCATTCACTCCGTTTCCATGGATGATGGTATTTCCTTTATAAGTAAGCACGCCTACACCCAGTCTGCATGCCTGCTCATACACTGCCGGCACCAGTTCTACCGGTATTGTCTTATTGTATACAATCTCTCCGGTCTCATAATTAATAATCTTTCCACCATTAAATGCCAGTACAAATCCGCCATAGCTCTTCAAATCCAGTTCGTCTGCCAGCTTTACGATGCCCCCGGTAGGACGGCCGGATGCCAGCACTACTTTTTTCCCTTCCTTTTGAATCCGCATCAGTGCGTCTTTCGTCTTTGGTGTAATGACTTTCTTTGAATTGGTTAAGGTGCCATCTAAATCCAGCACGATAATCTCATAGGTTTCGCTCATTTTCGTATTGTTCCTCTCTGCCTTTTTCCCTCGTTTTCCTGTCCCATACATTTTGCCCTTTTTGCTTAACGTGTCATCAAAAACAAGTATTCCCGGGCAGCTTCTTCGTCATTCGGATAATTCTTTGTATAATCCTCCATCTCGCTTTTTGCAGATGTGAAATCTCCGCTCTGTTCATATGCCAGTATCAGATTACGCTGCGCCTCCTGCTTCTGTGAGCCTGCATCTAAATCCAGTGCCATCTTAAGATAGTTTATTGCACTGTCATAATTACCTTTTTCTAATTCCATTCCTCCCAGACAGATCAATGCTGTCGGATTATCCTGATTTTCATCGATATATTCTTTATATAATCCGGCTGCCTTCTCATCTTCGCCTTTCACTTCATAGAGCTGTGCCATATACAAAGAAGCTTCCGTGCTCTTTTTATTAATAGCTGTCGTAAGCTCTGTTTCCGCATTATCATAATCTCCCAGTAATAGATAAATTCTGCCTCTCTGGGCATAGTCCTCCGCTGATTTACCACCTGCTTCAATACCTTTTTTCAGATACTCCTGACCTTCGGTCTGCATTCCTGCGGCATAATCACGGATTCACAGGGGATTTCTTTCGCACAGTTCTAAAATGCGTGTCTTTCTTTTTGCTATTAAAACAGTCTTTCCAATGTTTGTCAGAATATCGGCACGGTTCGCCGAAGCACGGATGCCTGATAAGGGCTGTTAGGGGCACTGGGAATTTCGTCTGGCAACAGGCAACGCTGGTACATGGATGTACCAGCGAGGCACAACTGAACATGGATGTGAATTTGTGCCGGTTGCCAGACAAAAGAAAAAGTATATCGAAATTCCCAGTGCCCCTTGCAGGCAGCGGTAAAAGCCGGTGTGGTTGCATACCTTTATGGCATTCGCGGATTTATTCCGGCTTCACAGATTACCACAGCCTATGTAGAAGATACCGAAAGCTATGTTGGCAAAGAATTAGAAGTCCGTGTCATTACTGTAGATGAGGAAGATGACCGTCTGGTGCTCTCCGGTAAATCCGTTGCTCTTGAAAAAGAAGCAGAAGAGAGGAATCACAAGATTGCC
>VOFB01001117.1_pt1 | contig 50001 bp, 45 predicted proteins | sample 5384141 | NCBI WGS metagenome assembly VOFB01 (sample SAMN12384721, study PRJNA508395) | human gut metagenome | isolation source: healthy gut A | host: Homo sapiens | reverse complement strand
CGGTCCGGTTTTATGGGACATATAGCCTACCAGCACTTTTTCATTCGTGAAACGTGCGGCTAATTTCTCGGCTGTGGTAAGATTACCACCCGAATTATTTCGCACATCAATAATCAACCCATCACAAATAGCCAGTTTGTTTAGAACCTCGTCCAGATTTCCTTCACCGATGCCCGATTGGAAACTGCCACAATAAATATAGGCTATATTGTCCTCGAATATCTGATACTTCATACCCGAGGATTGGGCATAATCCTTACCTAGATAAACACGTTGGATGCTGTCGCTGAAATTGGCCGGATAGCTGTCAAACCATTCACGATATTGGGAGTACTCCAGTTTGGAAGACAGATTTACGTGTCCGTCACGCAACTCGTTCAGCATATCTGCCAGAACTTCGAATAACTGTTCATTATTCATGCCTTTGGATATTCTCTGTTTATACTGGCTGTATATTTCATTCCAGTCCAATCCGTATTCCTGCTTTTTATAGTCAAGGAAACAATACTGGCGGTCGATAGTCTGCCATAATGCTTCGAAGTTGCCTTCGGGGGAGTTGTCGTATTCGTCCTCCGTGATGCACGAAGTAAATAATACAACAGACAATAACAGACTGATAAAAATATAACTATTTCTTTTCATCCTCTATATTAATAAGGGCTGACCCGGCTGGGCATCGCCACTTTGTTCTTACCTTTTAATAAATAAAAGTTTTTCACGAAACCTATCATAAAGGCGTGTGACCATATATGACTTTTCAGATTATTGACTTTCGCCTGCTGGATATCACATAGGTATCCGAAACGCATATTGACCGACCGGATAGGAAAATCCAATGTAACCAGCTGTCGCAAGGAAGGTTGGTTATGCAGGGAAGTGAACAGCACATTCTTGCCGCCATTCTTTAAACTGAATATCTCATAATAAGATTGTCCGTATTCCGGGGAAAACATAACCCCCATGACAGGCAGATTGGCTTGATAACGGGCTATCAGCGGATAGTTACCGATATGAAACCGATAGATGACCATACCCGATGCCGCCAGATTGACATATGCTTTAGCTTGGGCGGGATTATTGGAATTTCGCATGTTATAGATGAACCCGCCGTTCAAGTCCAGCATGGGACCCGCCAGTATCTTCAAGTTTTCTGTCAGCCGGAACTGGTAATGCAGTGCATAATTCCAATTGACCATACCTGACATTTCGTTACTTGTTTCTGCTTTATTCTCAGTCAGGGACAGATTGGCTTGGAACAGACTTTGAACAGACACGTTGCCATTCATCAGTTTGGTCATGCGCATACTTTCACGCAGGATACGAATTTCGGGTCCGGTATATTCCATCGGTGAAAGATAGGTGTCCAATATATTTGTAAAACCGACACCGTAAAGAGTAGCTCTCATAACGTAGCGGTTTGCTTGTAAGCTGTCTTCCTGCGCCTGCGAAGACAGACCCAAAAACAGGGACAGTAATAACAGGAGAATTTTCTTCATTTTTTAAAACAGTTTCATCTGGCCGGTAATTTCATCAATGATATCTGTTTCACTCTTACCATGATCCGGATCTTCAATTTCGGCAGTTTCTTCGTTTTCATCAGTCCCCTCTTCCGCACCGTCCTCTTCTTTGGAAGGTTCGGGGAAGCGTAAAGGTTCCAGTTCATTTATTTGTTCAATGTTGTAAGTACTGATTCGTTTTCCTTTCGCTTTGAAACTCTTGATTCCGATGAATTCGTCCACATCTATTTCCAATGGATCACGGAAACTGTCATGTCCTCCGAATATGACTTGTATGCGTGGATAAGCCACACAAGTAAGCAATATAGAACGACTTTCCTTGTTCTCGCCCAAATAATTGAGACGGCGTGAAGTGGATTCAAAAGTGAATCGTTTCAGATAAGGATATCCCTGGTCGGCATCAAATAAAGCGGCGGACCATACCTTGTTGGCATCGAACTTCTCGATGATGTGGATCCCCGGATCATAATGATTGTTCAAATCGAAGTTACTGGTATAGAATTCTCCATTTTCATGGACTATTAAAATCAATTCGTCACTTTGGAATTCTCCCAGATATTCACCGCGTCCGTCATAGTTCAAGCGGAGTACATCCCGGTCAAACCATACTTTTCTTCCACCTAGGGTAGAGCCGCCACGTTGTTTCAAGGCTATTTTATGTACTTCGTATTTAGACAGGATATTGCCCATGGACTGGCGTCCCTTTATATTGATGTCACTGAAATCTTTTTCATATATGATTTTTTTGATACGCGGATTCGGCTTTAAGGTAATCTTGATAACCTCCGCTTCCCCATTGGGATTGGCTGTAAAGTAAACGATACGTGAGCCGGGCGTACCTTGCGTTACATCATATTCACGGTCGCGGGTGATGGAGGTAATGTTGAATCGTTTGATATAGTGAAACCCTTCTTTTCCATCCCGATAGACCACATTGTATATGGTACGTTTGTCGTTTTTCTTGAAGATATTGACATAGAGAACATTCTTGCCGACAAACATTTTGTCTGTTACACGAACCACTTTGTATTTGCCGTCTTTATAGAAGATAATCACATCGTCAATATCTGAACAGTTGGCTATAAATTCATCTTTTTTCAAGGCGGTGCCGATAAAGCCTTCTTCGCGGTTGATATAGAGTTTTTCGTTAGCTTCCACTACCTTCGCCGCCTCAATGGTATCGAAGTTACGTAACTCTGTACGGCGGGGGTATTGTTTGCCATATTTATCTTTCAACATCTGATACCAGTCAATGGTATATTCTACGATATGTGCCAGATGATTGTTTATTTCTTCAATCTGTTCCTTGATACGGGCTATGTTCTCATCTGCTTTATCCTTGTTGAACTTCAGAATCCGGGCCATCTTGATATCCAATAACTTCAGAATATCCTCTTTGGTCACTTCACGGATAAATTGCGGATAGAAAGGAGTCAGCCGTTCATCAATGAATTCGCAGGCGGCATCTGTATTTTCGGATTGCTCGAACTTTACTTCCTTATAAATCCGTTCTTCGATAAAGATTTTTTCCAATGATGCGAAATGAAGGTTTTCAAGCAATTCTCCTTTGTGTATTTCCAACTCTTGACGAAGCAGGGACAACGTGTTGTCCGTGGCTTTTTTAAGGACGGCACTGACTGTAAGGAAGTGGGGCTTCTTTTCATCAATTACACAGCAATTGGGAGATATGCTTACTTCACAATCAGTAAATGCATAGAGCGCGTCCAAGGTTTTGTCCGAGGATACTCCCGGAGCAAGGTGCACTAGGATTTCCACTTTTTCAGAAGTAAGATCTTCCACTTTCCGGATCTTGATTTTTCCCTTTTCACTGGCTTTGACAATAGAGTCGCATACCCCCGGGACAGTCTTTCCGAAAGGCACTTCGGCTATGGACAATGTTTTGTTGTCTATTTTATTGATTTTAGCACGTACTTTCACCATTCCGCCGCGTTCTCCATCGTTGTAGCGTGATACATCAATAGAGCCTCCTGTCTGGAAATCGGGATAGAGTTTGAATTCCTCACCACGCAAATAGGCAATGGAGGCATCACACAGTTCGTTAAAATTGTGTGGCAGGATTTTGGAAGAAAGGCCCACAGCAATACCTTCTACTCCCTGAGCGAGCAAGAGCGGGAATTTGACAGGTAGGGTGATCGGCTCTTTGTTTCGTCCGTCGTATGATGCTTGCCATTCGGTGGTTTTGGGATTGAAAACCACATCCAATGCGAATTTGGACAGACGTGCTTCGATATAACGGGGGGCAGCGGCACCGTCGCCTGTCAGTATGTTACCCCAGTTTCCCTGACAGTCTATCAACAGATCCTTTTGGCCTAGCTGCACCAACGCATCGCCTATGGAAGCATCGCCGTGCGGGTGAAACTGCATGGTATGTCCTACAATGTTTGCAACTTTGTTATATCGGCCGTCATCCAATCTTTTCATAGAGTGGAGGATACGTCTTTGGACAGGTTTCAAACCATCATTGATGTGCGGTACGGCACGTTCCAGTATTACGTAAGAGGCATAGTCCAAAAACCAGTTCTGATACATTCCGCTCAGCTGGTGCTTCACCCCTGTGTTTTTGGTATCGGCAGGTTTATAGTCCAAGTGTCCGTTCTCCGGCGTGGGGATATTTTCTTCGTTTTGTTCCTCTTTATCAATAAAATCGTCGCTCATATATATTTAAATTCCTTAATGTTCTGATGATATGCACGCAAAAATACGACTTTTATTGAAAAAAATCATTTACTTTGCATATTATTTCGCCCTTATTAAAGGTTGAAAACAGGAAAAAACAACAAAAGTGTAAGAATAAACAGATAAGAAAATGGCACAAGAAGATGTTTTTAAGAAATTAGTATCGCACTGTAAAGAGTATGGTTTTGTATTTCCGTCCAGTGATATCTATGACGGACTGGGCGCTGTATACGATTACGGTCAGATGGGAGTGGAGTTGAAGAATAATATCAAGCAATATTGGTGGCAGAGTATGGTGCTGCTGCACGAGAACATCGTAGGTATTGATTCTGCTATTTTTATGCATCCTACTATTTGGAAGGCTTCCGGACATGTGGACGCATTCAATGATCCTCTGATTGACAACCGCGATTCTAAAAAACGTTATCGTGCCGATGTGCTGATTGAAGACCAGCTTGCCAAATATGACGAGAAGATAAACAAAGAAGTGGCCAAGGCTGCCAAGAGATTCGGGGATGCTTTTGATGAGGCTCAGTTTCGTAGCACCAACGGTCGTGTTCTGGAGCATCAGGCCAAGCGTGACGCTTTACATGAACGGTTCTCAAAAGCTTTGAACGACAATGATTTGGATGAACTTCGTCAGATTATCATTGATGAAGAGATTGTTTGTCCTATTTCGGGAACCAAGAACTGGACTGAAGTACGTCAGTTCAATTTGATGTTCTCTACCGAAATGGGTTCTACTGCCGATGGTGCCATGAAGATTTATCTTCGTCCGGAAACAGCGCAGGGTATTTTTGTCAATTACCTGAATGTACAGAAGACCGGCCGTATGAAGATTCCTTTCGGTATCGCTCAGATTGGTAAAGCTTTCCGCAACGAGATCGTAGCCCGCCAGTTCATTTTCCGTATGCGTGAGTTTGAACAGATGGAGATGCAGTTCTTCGTAAAACCGGGTACTGAGCTGGAGTGGTTCCCCAAATGGAAAGAAACTCGTTTGAAATGGCATAAGGCATTAGGTTTCGGTGATGATCATTACCGTTTCCATGATCACGATAAACTGGCACATTATGCCAATGCAGCTACAGACATTGAATTCCTGATGCCGTTTGGATTCAAGGAAGTGGAAGGTATTCATAGCCGTACGAACTTTGACTTGAGTCAGCACGAGAAGTTCAGTGGCAAGAGCATCAAGTATTTCGATCCGGAATTGAACGAAAGCTATACTCCGTATGTTATTGAAACATCTATCGGTGTGGACCGTATGTTCCTTAGCATTATGAGTGCTGCTTATACAGAAGAGACATTGGAGAATGGTGAAACTCGTGTGGTATTGAAATTGCCTGCTGCTCTGGCTCCGGTGAAACTGGCCGTGATGCCGTTGGTGAAGAAAGACGGCCTGCCCGAGAAGGCGCGTGAGATTATGAATGACTTTGAAGTTCCATTTCCACTGCCAGTATGATGAGAGACAGCATCGGCAAGCGTTACCGTCGTCAGGATGCCATCGGTACTCCGTATTGTATCACAGTAGACCACCAGACTTTGGAGGATAATTGTGTAACTTTGCGTAATCGTGATACCATGCAGCAGGAGCGTGTAGCTATTTCGGAACTGAACAATATCATTGCCGATAAAGTAAGTATAACAAGTCTGCTGAAGACTTTGCAATAATAAACAGGAATGTATTATGAATAAAAGTATTCTTTGGCTGATTGGTCTGCTGTTTGTTACTTCCCTGTCCATTGTTTCATGTAGTGAGACGGATGGGACAGAAGATCCATATGCAAACTGGGAAGAGCGTAATCAGCGGTATATTGACTCCATTGCTACAGTGGCGGAAGCCAATCGAGGCAATGGAGAAGGGCAATGGAAAATCATCCGTTCCTATAAACTTCCATCTTTGGGATTGAATGAAACAGGAAAGATCATTGATAATGTTTACTGTAAGATTCAGAAAGTGGGAGATGGTACTGAGAGTCCTATTGCTACGGATACGGTAGCGGTGAATTATCGTGGTCAATTGATTAACGGTACGGTTTTTGACCAAAGTTATCAGGGTGAGCTTGATCCGGAAACTGCCACTCCTAGAAAATTTCTGGTAGGTGCGGTGATAGCAGGGTGGAGTACGGCCTTGATGAAAGGATTTGGTGGTATGAAAGCCGGTGACCAATGGAAGCTTTATATTCCTTATCCATTGGCTTACGGAAAAGATGGTACAGAAGGTATTCCCGGATATTCAACGTTGATATTTGATGTGAATTTGGTTGATATATTCCCGTTGAAGGGTACGGGAAAAAGCATTGATGATGCCTTGGATGCTAAAAAATAGCTATCATAGAATATTGGAAAGAAGAGAGTATTGCAGTTTGTTGCAATGCTCTTTTTTTTATGGTGTTTTGATTCATGTCGGTTGGACGAGACGGGGGCCTGTCAGGTGAATTGTTTGGGGGTATGGCGTTTTCCTTGGTATGGTTAATGGTTCTTTTATCCGCTTGCTACGCGTTCCATTGTCTGTAAGGAATGGTTTAAAGGTTGGGGTAAAACGGCTTAATTATATTATATTAAGAAGAACTCTTGACGGAAACAAGAAGATTGTTTTATCGGGGATATAAATAAAACACTTCGTTTTTTCGGTATCCGCCGAAGTGTTTTTCCTTTCAGCATAATGTTGTGGGATAGTTTGACGGGCGAATAACTGTAAGAAACAATATAATCTTTATCTTGGTCAATTCATTAAACCAATGATTGACGCAAAGATAAAGATTATGACAAATTATTTAATAAATTATTTCACGTTTCCTACTTTGATCAAGTATTCGGCAATCTGAACAGCGTTCAATGCCGCACCTTTCTTAATCTGGTCGCCCACAATCCAGAACGTCAATCCGTTTTCGTTGCTGAGGTCCTTACGGATACGTCCTACGTAAACCGGGTCTTTGCCCGCGAGGAACAACGGCATCGGATATTCTTTCTTTTCGGGATTGTCCATCAGTACCAGGCCTTCCCCTTTGGCAAAGGCTTCACGGGCTTCTTCAGGAGAAATGGGGCGTTCAGTTTCTACCCAGATACTTTCCGAGTGAGAACGGAGGGCGGGAACACGTACACACATGGCGCTAACCTGAATGTCGGAGTGCATAATCTTGCGTGTTTCGTTGAACATCTTCATTTCTTCTTTGGTATATCCATTGTCGGTAAATACATCAATCTGGGGAATCAGGTTGAATGCCAACTGGTAAGCGAATTTCTCTACGGTCACGGGCTCGTTAGCCAATACCTGACGATATTGTTCATACAATTCATCCATAGCTGCTGCACCTGCACCGCTGGCAGCTTGATAAGTAGCCACATGCACACGTTTTATGTGTGAAAGATTTTCGATGGCTTTCAGCGCAACTACCATCTGGATAGTTGTACAGTTGGGGTTAGCTATCACGTTACGGGGGGACGATTCAAAGCATCTTCCGGATTCACTTCGGGCACTACCAAAGGCACGTCGGCATCCATACGGTAAGCGCTGGAGTTGTCAATCAGTACGGCACCATGTTTGGTAATGGTTTCACAAAACTCTTTTGTGGTACCTGCGCCGGCTGATGTGAAAGCGATATCTACACCTTTAAAGTCATCGTTGTGCTGAAGGAGTTTCACTTCAATCTGTTTACCGCGGAATGTGTATTTTCGTCCTGCACTGCGTGAAGAACCGAATAACACTAACTCATCCAACGGGAAGTTCCTTTCATCGAGCACACGCAGGAACTCTTGTCCTACAGCTCCGCTCGCACCAACAATTGCTACTTTCATTTTGTTTTTTGTTTTATAAGATAAAATTTAGTAATACTTTAGAACTATCTCTCAGCATGTAAGTACGTTCTGCGTGCAAAATTAGAACATTTTAGAATATAAATCAGTAAAAAAGAAAGTTTTTTCGTAATTTTGTCGATATTATGGTATAAAACTTAAAAAAAGATGGAACTATTCGACCTTAACATACATTTTCCGGTCACAGATCCTACCTGGATATTCTTCCTGGTACTCATTATCATTCTGTTTGCCCCTATGATTTTGGGGCGTTTACGCATTCCGCATATTATTGGTATGATACTTGCCGGGGTAGTGGTAGGCAAGTATGGCTTTAACATTCTGGAGCGTGACAGCAGTTTTGAATTGTTTGGAAAGGTAGGACTTTACTACATTATGTTTTTGGCCGGTCTTGAGATGGATATGGACGATTTCAAGAAAAACAGGACAAAAGGATTGGTCTTTGGTATGTTTACTTTCCTCATCCCGATGGGGCTGGGCATATGGAGTAGCATGAGTATGCTGAACTATGGATTCCTGACTTCTGTGCTGCTGGCCAGTATGTATGCCAGTCACACCTTGATTGCTTATCCTATTATCAGCCGGTATGGCTTGTCGCGGCAACGGACGGTCAGTATCACTATTGGTGGTACGGCGGTGACTGTGGTGCTGGCTTTGATGGTGCTGGCTGTTATTGGTGGTATGTATAAAGGTGAGGACGTAGGCGGACTGTTTTGGGTGCTGTTGGTTGCCAAGGTGGTTTTGCTGTTCGGACTTATCATATTTTTAATGCCTCGCATCAGCCGGTGGTTTTTCCGTACGTATGAGGATGCGGTGATGCAATTTATATTTGTGCTGGCTATGGTGTTCCTGGGCGGAGGCTTGATGGAACTGGTGGGGATGGAAGGTATTTTGGGAGCTTTCCTTGCCGGGCTGGTATTGAATCGTTTTGTTCCTCATGTTTCTCCTTTGATGAACCGGCTGGAGTTTGTGGGTAATGCGCTGTTTATTCCCTATTTCTTGATTGGGGTGGGAATGATTATTGATGTACGTTGCCTTTTTACGGAAGGTGAAGCGCTGAAAGTGGCGGTTGTAATGACCGTAGTGGCGACATTCAGTAAGTGGCTGGCTGCATGGATAACCCAGAAGATATATGGCATGAAAAAAGTGGAGGGCAGCCTGATATTCGGATTAAGCAATGCACAGGCTGCTGCGACTTTGGCCGCTGTGTTGATAGGTCACGGTATTATTATGGAAAATGGAGAGCGGTTGTTGAATGATGATGTTTTGAATGGTACGGTGGTCATGATTTTGTTCACTTGTATTATAAGTTCTGTTGTGACAGAGCGTGCCGCACGCAAAATGGTGACCCAGGAAAATCTGATGGAGGGCAGCGAAGGTAAGGAACAGGAACGCATCTTGATTCCGGTAGCTAATCCTGAAACCATAGAAGGATTGGTAGGCATGGCTTTGATGATGAGGCATCCTAAACAAAAAGAGTCATTGGTGGCACTGAGTGTGATCAATGATAATAATACTTCAGAAACCAAGGAACTCATAGGCAAGCGTAACTTGGAGCGTACGGCGATGATTGCTGCTGCTGCCGATGCGTCTGTAAAGACTGTGTTGCGTTATGATTTGAATATTGCGCAAGGTATTATTCATACGCAGAAAGAATATGCGGTAACGGATATTGTAATAGGTTTGCATCGTAAGACGAATTTGATGGATTCTTTCTTTGGTACAATGACGGAAAACTTGTTGAAGGGCACGAACCGCCAGATTATGATCGCTAAATTATTGATGCCTGTCAATACGTTGCGCCGGATTGTGGTGGCGGTTCCCGATAAGGCGGAATATGAAAAAGGTTTCTTGAAATGGATGACACAGCTCTGCCGTATGGGTAAACAATTGGGATGCCGCGTGCATTTCTTTGCTACGGAAGATACATTGAAGCATTTGCGTGCCCTGACAGAAAAACAGGAGGCGAATACTTTTACGGAGTTTTCTTTATTGGAAGAGTGGGATGATCTGCTTTTATTGACCGGACAGGTGAATTATGACCATCTGTTTGTGGTTGTGTCTTCGCGTAAAGGTTCCATCTCTTATCAGACTTCTTTTGAACGTCTGCCGTCACAAATCAGCAAGTACTTTGCCAATAACAGTTTGTTGATTGTGTATCCGGATCAGTTAGGGGACGATCCGCAAGAGATTGTTTCGTTTTCTGACCCTCGCGGGCAATCGGAAACACGAGTATATGATAATGTAGGAAAATGGTTCTACAAATGGTTTAAGAAAGGTGATGAACGAAATTAATATAGAGTGGCAGCAACGTACGGAGTTGTTGCTGGGAAAAGATAAGATGAAACGCCTGCGTCACGCTCATGTGCTGGTGGTAGGTTTAGGTGGAGTTGGGGCGTATGCTGCCGAGATGATTTGTCGTGCAGGAGTAGGCCGTATGACAATAGTGGATGCAGACATTGTGCAGCCCAGTAATATTAATCGTCAGCTTCCGGCCCTTCACTCTGCTGTGGGACGTCCCAAAGCGGAAATTTTGGCGGAACGTTTCCGTGATATTAATCCCGATTTGGAATTGACTGTATTGGTGGAGTATCTGAAAGATGAGCGTATTCCGGAATTGCTGGATAGTGCAAAATTTGATTTTGTGGTGGATGCCATTGATACGGTAGCTCCTAAATGTTACCTTATATATAATGTGCTTCAACGCCGTCTGCCCATTGTGAGTAGTATGGGGGCCGGTGCTAAATGGGATATTACTCAGGTTCGTTTTGCCGATTTATGGGATACTTACCATTGCGGATTAAGCAAAGCCGTGCGGAAGCGTTTGCAGAAAATGGGGATGAAGCGAAAACTTCCGGTTGTATTTAGTACAGAGCAGGCCGATCAGGATGCGGTGATATTGGTAGATGATGAGAAAAATAAGAAATCTACTGCCGGAACCGTGAGTTATATGCCGGCAGTCTTTGGCTGTTATCTGGCGGAGTATGTGATAAGAAGAATTTGATTATGATAGAATTACAGGGAATAACGAAGAGTTTCGGGACATTGCAGGTACTGAAAGGTATTGACTTGATGATAGAAAAAGGAGAAGTGGTAAGTATTGTGGGGCCCAGCGGTGCGGGGAAAACTACATTATTGCAGATTATGGGAACGCTGGATAAGGCGGATACAGGTACTATTTTACTGAATGGTACAGAAGTGAGTTGTTTGAAGGAAAAAGAGTTGTCGGCTTTTCGTAACCGGCAGATTGGCTTTGTGTTCCAGTTCCACCAGTTACTTCCTGAGTTTACAGCTTTAGAGAATGTGATGATGCCTGCGTTGATAGCAGGTACATCTTCTTCCGAAGCTATGCGGAAAGCCAAAGAAACGCTAGCTTTTTTGGGCTTGTCCGAACGTGCTTCGCACAAACCGGCTGAATTATCGGGAGGGGAGAAGCAACGGGTGGCGGTAGCGCGTGCATTAATAAACAACCCGGCGGTTATCCTTGCGGATGAGCCGTCGGGCAGTCTGGATACTCGCAATAAAGAGGAACTTCATCAGTTGTTCTTTGATTTACGTGATAAGTTAGGTCAAACTTTTGTTATTGTTACTCATGATGAAAATCTGGCTCGTTTGACAGACCGTACTATTCACATGGTAGATGGCAGGATCTCTTTGAAAATTTAATAGAGCAAAGATCAGTTTAATGATATGTGAATACTGTCATGCTGTTCTTTCCATTTGTCTATCTGGAATTCTCCGGTATCTCCCTCTTCCAGTAGTACACCGTCCATACTCAGGTTGACTGTTGTTCTTGTCCCGGCATTAAGTTGTGTAGTTAGTTTTTGTTGGTAATGCTTTATTGTTCCGTTACTTAACTGTACAAAGATTTGAAACATAGGATTAGGCTGAGAGGGGAACACCGATACAAAATTATTGTTGAATTCTGTACGGTTAGTGCTGGGTTTCAACCCGAAGCTGATTGTTTTGAAAGTGCCTTCGGGCCGGGCTGAAAAATAATTCAGGTTGCTATGGATATTACTGATGTATATCCACATTGAATCAATGGCATCACTGAAAGCATCACCGTTTGTTTCAGACACTATGACGCTTAAGGCTGCTGAAGCATGTTTAAGATGTGCTTGCAGAGGCTCATCTTTGGCCGCCCTTCCCTTGTTGGCATTTTTGTGCATTTCTGTCATCTTTCCCTATATTTATATTTTGTGTTCCGTATACAAGGCTATGTATCGGGTAGTATACCGTATCTCCCGGTATTTTCCTTAGTCCTAAACTGGTTGTATTCAGTTTTTTGCCTATAATTAGCGTGGGATCTGCCAGATAGGCATCACCTGCTGTACCAAAGTAATCGGGATATCCCCAATATATCACATTGTATGTACCTACAGGAAGCCTTAAAGGATATTTTTGGGATTTTCCTATTCCATTCGTGATTAAGTAATATGCTGGAAAAGGAACTTGTTTTCCCTTGGCTGTATAATTGCCTATATAAAAACTTCCATTCGTTTCACAAGGTAGTACTTCTAATGGACCATTGTAAGGATCTGTGCTACTTTGGCTCAGAGTGGCATATAGTGCCGGAGATACCAGATCTTCTGGTTGGGGGGTGACAATGTCACAATCCTCGTTTTTACCGCACGAAGCTAGCAGTGCCAGTAAAGGTAAAAATAAAAACTTTCTCATGTACATCTTTAGTTTAGGTTTGAATACTCCCTATAACAAGATATGGATGAGAAAGTTTGAATGGTATAGGAGAAAGTTATGCTTATACTTTCTCGGGAAAACTGGCTTTCAGGATCTCAAATGCCCGGGCATAATCTTTTTCGAAGACTAGAACCTTTATTTCCATTCCCGGAATATAAGCCAAAACTTGGGCTGTATATTCTCCCTGCAACATGGATTCTATACCTTCATTTTTTAGAAGATCCTGTAACATGTGTGCGCGGACATCACTTTTGAAAGAAGTAAGAATAACTGTTTTCATACTCGTTCCTTCTGTATCAGTTGTTTCTTTTTTCGATTTACAGTTTTGCAGAATCCGGCGTGCCACTTCTCCCGTTACATCACCGTCCTCTCCGTATGCTGCGCCTCTCTCATTGAACCGGCGTACTATTTCTTCAATGGTATCATCGCCTATTCCTGCTTCATCCAAGCGAGTCTTAAGTCCTAAATTTCTAAAGAATTCTTCAGTTTTTTCTATGGTTAGCGATACCCGTACACTGGGAACTCCTGAAGTAACCCCCCAGATACGTTCGCCATATTGTAGTATTTTGTCACGTTTTTTATCGGCGAGTGTCCGTAGAGTTCCGGGAAATACGATCGCCAGGGTCTGGCCGTGTGTCATGCCATGTAGTGCGGTCAGCTCATGCCCTATCATGTGGGTGGCCCAGTCTTCGGATACTCCCATAGCAATAAAACCGTTCAAAGCCATAGTGGCGGACATCATAAATTCACTCATCAAGTGATAGTCCTGTTTGTTTTCTTTGATTTGCGGAGCGATTTGTACCAATGTACGAAGGATGCTTTCGCTCCAGCGGTCCATTAGATAAGATTCGTTTGTTTTGGTCATGTATTGTTCCATGACGTGTACAAAAGTGTCTGCCAGTCCGCAAGCTATCTGATAGTCGGGCAGTGAGAAAGTTACTGTCGGATCTAGGATAGAAAATACAGGATGGGAGGAGAAAAATGGATATTTTTCATGAGTTTCACGGCATGAAATTACAGCTCCGTTATTCATTTCTGAACCTGTGGCGGGAATGGTTAGCACAGTTCCTAAAGGAATCGTGTTTTGTGCACTGCCTTTTTTAACTAGTTCCCAGGCATCTCCGTCGTAGGGAATACCAGCGGAAATCAACTTGGTGCCGTCTATAACTGAGCCGCCACCTACTGCCAGCAGGAAGTCAATGTTTTTTTCTTTGCCTGATTCTATCGCCTTTTTCAAGGTAGATATATCGGGATTTGATTCTATTCCCCAAAACTCCGTGTAATCACGTCCTTCAAGGGCTTGGATTACTTGTTCATAGACTCCATTGGTTTTTACACTGCCACCTCCGAAAGTGATCATGATTCTCTTGTCGGCCGGTATCTGTTGGGACAATTGGGCAATCATGCCTTTGCCAAAGATGAGGCGTGTAGGATTGTGAAAGATAAAATTATCCATAACTAATTGGGGTTTTCTTGGTTAATAGCGAGTAAAGATAGTGCTTTTTATTCCTATCTTTGAGAAAAAATTTAGCTAATGAACGTAAAACTGGGAAAATACAACCAGCTGGAGGTTGTAAAAGAAGTAGATTTTGGTGTTTATTTAGATGGAGGCGATGACGGAGAGATTTTATTGCCTACGCGTTATGTACCCGAAGGCTGTAAGCCTGGCGATGTGCTGAATGTCTTTCTTTATCTTGACAATGAGGAAAGGCTGATAGCTACCACTTTGCAGCCGTTGGTGCAGGTGGACGAGTTTGCCTGTTTGGAAGTGGCATGGATTAATGAGTTTGGTGCGTTTTTGAATTGGGGATTGATGAAAGACCTTTTTGTACCTTTCCGTGAACAAAAGATGAAAATGCAGAAAGGGAGAAAGTATATAATACACGCACATATAGACGAAGATAGTTACCGCATTATGGCATCTGCTAAAGTGGAGCATTATCTTTCTAAAGAACATCCCGACTATCGGCTGGGACAGGAAGTGGATATCCTGATATGGCAGAAAACAGATTTGGGATTTAAGGCTATTGTGGAAAATAAGTTCAGTGGTTTGCTTTACGATAATGAGATTTTCCAACCTTTAGAAACCGGTATGAGGCTGAAGGCTTATGTAAAGCAGGTGCGTGAGGATGGTAAGATCGATTTGGTTCTGCAAAAGTTGGGCGCAAAGAAGGTGGATGATTTTTCGGAAGTGTTATTACAATATATTAAAGATCATGAAGGCTTCACTCCATTGAATGATAAAAGTGCTGCTGAGGATATCTATGATGCTTTTGGTGTCAGTAAGAAAACTTTCAAGAAAGCGGTGGGGGATTTATATAAAAAACGCCTGGTTGTTTTGGAAGCTGAGGGGATACGCCTCACTTAGTGGAGCTTTTCCCTACCGGATATAGGAAAAACCCTATGAACTTATGGGGAAAATCAATTGTGGGGGAAAGCGATTTCCCCTATTTTTGTGCCATAGAACTAACAAACTAAAAACGGAACAGCTATGAAAAGATGGACTACATTACTGATAGTGATTTGTATGCTAGGTATAACTATTCCCGCAATGGGGGCCATGAGTATCAGCAAAATGAGACAGAACACTCGTTTCCTTACCGACCGTATGGCATATGAACTGAAACTCACTCCGCGGCAATACAATGATGTATATGAGGTGAATTATGATTTTATCAATAATGTCCGTTATCTGATGGATGATGTGGTAAGAGGCTATGATTATGCGTTGGAACGTTACTATGATTTTCTGGATGTGCGTAATGATGATCTTCGTTGGATACTTTCCAGTGCGCAATATCGTCGTTTTATGAGGGCTGAGCATTTCTACCGTCCCATTTATGCGCATGAGAACAAATGGCATTTCCGTATTTATCTGGTATATAATAATGTGAATTTTTTCTACTATGGCAAACCGCATCATTATGCTAGTTATTGCGGAGGGCATTATCGTACTCATTTCAATAATGTCAGTTATTATAAGACCCATTATCGTGACCATTACCGCCATGATGTGTACGATGGACATTATCGTATCCGCCATGACAGAATGACGTATGATATGCACCGTCGTCGTGATTTCAATATAGCTGTTCGTCCTCCACAAAAGGATCATCATCGCCCGGCCACTCCTCCTCAGACTCGTCCAAACAGACCTCAAATCCATCCTGACAGGCCGTCGGGTGATCATCGTCGTCCGTCTGTTCCACAGGCAAGGCCGGACAGACCGAAGAAGGATCAGAATAACAAGCATGATGGGCGCCCTTCACGACGTGGACAGAACTCACAGGTTGATAAAGACCGTCATGAAAATAGGCGTATTACTCCATCCGGCAGGGATGTGAGAAGAGGAAATGGTAAGAAAGAGAAAGATTCGGACCGTTCAGGAGGAAGCAATAAAAGTAATTCTAAGGAAAGAACAGCAGTGCGTACGCGTACGGTATAGTATGATTTGAAAAACAACGAAAACCGACGTAAATAAGAGTCCGAAACACAATGAATTGTCCGGAATTGTAAAGGTCGTTTTTATGATGATTCACCACAGGTCAACGCAGAATCTGATTATGAATAGACTGTGAAAATCTGTGGTGAATCTTAATAATTTATTCCAAAGTAAGAGGAACTCCTTTGTAGAAATCCAGAATCTTGGTACGGAACAGATAGTCATATTTTGCTTGAAGCATATCCGAAACGGCTTTCATCCAATTGGTACGTGCCTCATTGTATTCAGTAGCGTTGGCTTTACCATTGGCATATTTTTCGCTCATCAGACGGAAGGAAGCTTCAGAAGCATCCGTAGCTGTATTACTGCTTTTATATTTGCTTTCGGCAGCTACTGCATTATAGTATGCTTGCTGTATTTCTTTGAAAAGAGCCTTTTTGCTTTCTTCCAACTTCCATGATAAAGCAGTGCGCTGGATGCGTGCGTTCTTTACTTTATTTCGTGTGTCAAAACGGTTGAATAACGGAATGCTGAGTGAGAATTGCAGGTATTTATTAAAATTTTGATGCCACTGGCTGCTGAATGAAGCATTTTCTACTCCTGAGATATTATAGTAGTTTGTTCCTATACCTGCACTGAAGTTTAATTGCGGATACCAGGAACTTTGGGCAATACGGATATTTTTGGCCGCACCTTCCAGACGAAATTGGGCTGCTTTAATACTTGGTTTGTTCAGAACAGCTTGTGCATAGATATCTTCGGGAAGTGAAAGCAGAGTAAAATCATCCTCTACACGGGGAGATACTACTCCAAATCCGTCAGGAGTAGGAAGTTCCAACAGCTGGCTCAGTTCTAACAAAGCTAACTGATAGTTATTGTCAGCCTGTACTGCTGACATTTCGTCTTGTGCGACGCGTGCGCGGGCTTCATAGACTTCGGCTTCAGATGCTTTCCCATTTTTGAAATAGGCTTCTTTCAATTCCAGCTGTTCCCGGCTTAACTCTACTTGGTTGTGAGTTACTTTTGCCAATTCTTCATTAAAAAGAATTTGTAGATAGGCAGAGGTGACAGAAATGCTGATATCTTCTTTGGCCTTGTTCAAGTCTTCTGTAGCTGCTTTCAGGTTCAGTTTGCTGAGAGCGATGTTGTTCGGTATCCGCAATCCTGTAAATAAAGGAATACTGGTACTGAGTGAGAAGTTGGTGTTTTTGGTATTACGGTCGCCATACGTATTGTCTGCCTGTAAGGCACGGCCGAAGTTAAATGACTGTCCCACATTACCGTTCAGATTAGGCAGACGGCTGTATTTAGCAGTATTCAAATCCACTGCATTCTGATCTCTTGCAGCTTCCTGTTGCTTGATACTCAGGTTGTGTTCTATAGCATAATCAATGCATTTACGTAAATCCCATTTTTCTTGGGAAACGGCCGGTAATGCAGTTAGGGTGGCCAAGGCTATAATGATTTGTTTCTTCATAATGATATTCTGTTATTTCTTTTCTGCTCCGCGTACTTTTTCATTGACATTCAGACCGTTCTTTATTTCAATCTGGATACCGTCACTCATACCTGTAATAACGGCACGACGGCTGAATTTCTGTGAAGGTACACTATCTGTCAATACGTATATAAAAGTAGAGTCGTTTTTAAACTCAACAGTACTTTCGGGTACTGCCAGTACCTTGCTGGCACGTGCCAGAACGATTTCCGCATTTGCGCTATATCCGGAACGGATGGTAATACTGTCGGGGACTGTGATGGCTGCTTTGATCTCAAATTGGTTGGCACCATTTTCTTCTACACCTTTAGGAGAGATATATTCTAGTTGTGCATCAAATTCCATGTTTTGTAAGGCTCCTAAAGTTATTTTTACCGGCATGCCTTCGTGTATGCGTCCTACTTCCGTTTCATCAATATTGCCTCGGAAAATCAGATCATTCATGTTGGCTACGGTGGCGATAGTGGTTCCGTCATTGAATGTGTTGCTCATTATGACGGAGTTACCGGCTTTTACGGGCACATCCAAAATCAATCCGTCAATAGTAGATCGGATAAGGGTACTACTGAATGAAGCCTTGTTTTTAGTGATACCTTCTTTGACTATTTCCAGGTTATCTTTGGCTGTTTGTAATTCTTCACGTGCCTGTTTTACGGCTACTTCACTCTTTTCGTATTCTTCACTGCTGATAAGTTTGCTTTCGAACAGTTTTTTCATACGGGCAAAGTCCGTTTCTCCTTGTCTGGCATTGATTTCTGCCAGTCTTACACGGCTTTCTGCCGAGTTTAGTTGTCCCAGTTCGGGGATCACCTTTACTTTGGCAATCACTTCTCCTTTCTTTATTTTTTGTCCGGCTTCCTTATATACCTCGTCAATGATACCTGAAATCTGCGGCTTAATCAGAATCTCGTCACGCGGTTCTATTTTTCCGGTAGCTACAGTGGTCTTTTTCAGATCGGTGATTTCTGCGTTTAATATAGTATACACGCTGGCTTTGGGTTGTGATTTTTGATAGAGAAATACAAATGTTCCGATGAATATCAGTGCAACGATGACTAATAGTGCAATTTTTACATACTTTTTCATATCTGTTTGTTTTATTATTTTTTTATTCTTGTTTGTTCTTGCATGGAAACTTTATCCGTTACGTCGGACGGCTTTATTCGTCTCTTATAGCCTCAATGGGTTTGATGGCCATAGCGCGATAAGCCGGTGCCAATCCGGCCAGCATACCTAGGACCATCAATAAGATGCAGGCCCCGACGGCCATCCAGAAGCTGATTTGGAAATGAGCCTCTGTACCCGAAGCTGCCGTTCCTATTTCCAGCCCTTGTAAGATCAAGACTCCGAAACTAATTCCCATCAACCCTGCAAAAGTTGTCAATACCATGCTTTCAGAAAGAATTTGGTTTAGAATATCTTTAGGGCGTGCGCCAATGGCTCGGCGGATGCCGATTTCGGTTGTACGTTCTTTCACGGTAACCATCATAATATTGCTTACTCCGATAGCTCCTGCCAGCAATGTTCCCAAACCTACCATCCATGCCAAAATTTTGATTCCTGTGAACAGATTGTCAATCATGCTGAACATTGCTTCTGCATTGACCATGATCACCGCTTGTTTGTCGTCCGGGTGGATATAGTGCGCTTTCTTGATTACTTGTTCTATTTTGTCAGCTATACTGGTAACGGTCACACCCGGTTTTACGGTAATACAGACTAAATCAATGCGCTTTCCAAAATTGTATGCTTTTTGCATGGTAGTAAATGGAAGAGTTACACTATCCTCTGTTCCTGCATTGATATTCATGTTACTGGTTGATAAGCTAACACCTACAATCTGATAGTAAATACCATCCACACGCAAATATTGTCCGCATGGGTTTCCTCCTTGGGGAAACAGTTCGTCGTATACTCGTTTTCCTATGGTGCATACTTTCCGGCTTTCCAGTATGTCTACGTCATTGATAAAGCGCCCCATTGTAATATTTTGAGCTTCTATCTTTTCATAATCAGGTTGTAACCCTCTGACGGCACAGGAGCTTTTCTTGTCTCCGAAAATAGCAGTAGAGCCCCATCGGCTGATATTGGGAGTGATAACTTCTACTTCCGGTACGGCTTGGCGGATACGTTCCACATCGTTAAATTCCATATCCCAATAACGTCCTTTTCTAAATCCTTTATAGGCTTCACTGGTTTTATTACTTCCGAAAAAAAACGGAATTGGTGGCGAATCCTTTAAAGTTGGCCGACATCATATCTTGTAGTCCCTGGCCACCCCCCATAAGGGCAACCAGCATGAATATGCCCCAAAAAAACACCAAAAGCGGTCAATAGGCTACGTGTCTTGTTTCTGGTAATGGTGATGAATATTTCTTCCCACCTGTCTAAATCTATTCTCATAATTTTAATCTGCTCTAAGTGCTTCGATTGGTCGGATCATGACGGCCTTGCGGGCAGGAAAGAAACCTGCCAGTGTACCGGCTATCACCAATGTCATGGTTGCTTGTATGGCTATACTGATATCTACTGTGGGATTGAGAAAAACTGTTTCGGTGAAAACGCCTGCGTCTACAGTTTGGTTTCCTGCCACTGTGTTCATGTATTCCGTGGCAGCAATGCCTGCCACCATTCCTATATACCCGAAAAAGGTGGTAATTGTTACGCTTTCGGCTATGATTAGCCATAAGATAGATATAGGTTTGGCACCCAACGCTTTGCGGATACCAAATTCACGGGTCCGTTCTTTTACTGTGATCAGCATGATATTACTTACACCTACGATGCCACTCAGCAAAGTGAATATGCCTATTACCCAAATGGCTATAGTCAGAATGCGCATACCTTTTTCTTGTTGCAGGAATTGGGTGAAACGGTTCCACATCCAGATAGCGCCTTTGTCATCAGCTGTAAACCGGTGGTGTACGCCGATAGCTTTGCGGTACTCCTTTTCAAAGATTTCATTTTTTTCTTCTGTATCGAGTCCTTGTGTCATAAATATCAAATTGTTCAGCTTGTCACCTTTATTATATATGAGTTGTAAGGTGGTGAATGGGATGAAGGCGTTAGGTTGGAAACTTCCCTTGTCGGTAAAAAGGCCTACCACTTGATATACTACTCCATTGGCGTTGACAAATTTTCCGATAGCTTTGTCTGCGTCTTTTTTAAAGAGCATTTCTGCGGTTTTTGTATGAAGAATGATTACTTTTCGCCGTTGACGGATATCGATGTCATTGATAAATCGCCCCCCTGCAGGTTTTACTCTTTCTACATCTTTATGATTAGGGTATACTCCTTCCAGTGTGGTGGATACATAGTCTTGCCCGTATGTTAAAGTCACATTACTCTGACGTACGGTAGCTCCTACACTGATGACATTTTTGGGAAAATCGGTTTCGGTTATCCGATAGTCTTTATTGTCCAGTTCAATGCGGCGTCCTTCTTTTAATCCGTCGTATGCTTTGGAAGTCCAGCCGGGAAATACTTTGATGGAATTTATAGCCATATCTGCAGATGAGCTTTCGAAAGCATGGATTAGTCCGTTGCCTGCCCCCAGCAGTACGATCAGCATGAAGATACCCCAAGCTACGGCAAAGCCGGTGAGGAACGTGCGTAATTTATTGCGCTTTATTGTTCCGAATATTTCTTGAATAAGATCAATCATGTGTGTCAGTTATTTCATGAATCCGTTCTTGCCGAAAGGAGAGGCATTATGGTCTATGTTTTCTTCAATCCGTTCAATCAGTCCGTCCTTAATATGGATGATTTTGTCCGTTTGGTTCGCTACTCCACTTTCATGAGTGACGACAACAATTGTCAGCCCCTCGTTTTTATGCAGTTCTTTCAGAATATTCATCACTTCCACGGATGTTTTGCTGTCCAGGGCTCCGGTAGGTTCATCGGCAAGGATGATTTGCGGTTTGGATATCAAGGCACGTGCTATGGCTACACGTTGTTTTTGTCCGCCGGACAATTCATTGGGCATATGATGCGCCCATTCTTTAAGACCTAGTTTGTCAAGGTATTCTAATGCCATTTGATTCCTTTTTTTTCGGCTCACTCCCTGATAGAAGAGGGGAAGAGCTACATTTTCTACCGCATTTTTAAAAGAAATCAGGTTGAAAGACTGAAAGATGAATCCTATCATCCGGTTTCTGTATTCGGCAGAGCGGGTTTCACTCAGATTCTTGATTAATACATCGTTCAAATAATATTCTCCCGAATCGTAATTGTCCAAGATGCCTAAAATATTCAATAAAGTGGACTTTCCGGAACCTGAAGCCCCCATAATGGAAACAAACTCACCTCGTTCTATGTCGAGGTTGATACCTTTCAAAACATGTAGCGGAGCTCCGTTATGATAGGTTTTGTTGATATTCTCTAAATGTATCATTACCGATGAATTTAACTTGTGTTTGTCTGGTTAGACGTGCCGAAGATACAAAAAGTTGCAATGCTATATGAAATAATTGAAAAAAAATTTGCTCTCTTTTTTCTCATTGTGTACATTTGCTCAAAATAACTAACCCTAAATAATAATATATCATGGTAACAGGCATGGAAAAACCCTACGTAGTAGGTATGGACATTGGCGGAACTAATACAGTTTTTGGCATCGTAGATTCGCGTGGTAACGTATTGGCTACCGATTCAGTTAAGACACAATCATTTTCTAAGATAGAGGATTATGTAGAGGCTGTCAGTTCAAAATTGCGTCCGTTGATTGAATCGTTCGGTGGCGTAGAAAAAATTAAAGGTATGGGTGTAGGTGCTCCTAATGGAAACTACTATAACGGAACCATTGAATTTGCTCCGAATCTTCCTTGGAAAGGGGTGATTCCCTTGGCTACTTTGTTTGAAGAAGCAATAGGTGTTCCTACTGCCTTGACAAATGATGCTAATGCTGCCGCTATCGGTGAAATGACTTATGGTGCGGCTCGTGGCATGAAAGACTTTATTATGATTACTCTTGGAACCGGTGTTGGTAGTGGTATCGTAATAAATGGACAACTGGTTTACGGACACGATGGTTTTGCCGGAGAATTGGGACATGTGATAGTTCGTCGTGACGGACGTCAGTGTGGTTGTGGTCGTAAGGGCTGTTTGGAAACTTATTGTTCGGCTACAGGTGTGGCACGCACGGCACGTGAATTTCTAGTTGCCCGTCCCGAACCTAGTTTGTTAAGAGACATCCCGGCTGAAGATATTGTATCTAAAGATGTTTTTGACGCGGCTGTAAGAGGGGATAAATTAGCACAAGATATCTTTGAATATACAGGACGTATTTTGGGTGAGGCTTTGGCGGATTTCATTGCTTTCTCCAGTCCGGAAGCGATTATTCTGTTTGGTGGATTAGCAAAATCCGGTGATTATATCATGAAGCCGATTCGTAAAGCTATAGATGATAATATCTTGAAAATTTACGAAGGTAAGACTAAATTGTTGATTTCTGAATTGAAGGATGCTGATGCCGCCGTGTTGGGAGCTAGTGCATTAGGCTGGGAAGTAAGAGAATAATGGAAAACAAAAAGCAAGGATATAAAGTTCGGAAATATCAGGGACCGGTAAAACGTTATTGCCAGATGTTGAATCTGAAAAACGATGCGGCCTTGATAGCCGAGTATAGAAAGCGCCATTCGGAAGGCAAGGTTTGGCCGGAAACATTGGCAGCTATTCGTGAAGTCGGTATTTTGGAAATGGAAATTTATATCCTGGGACTAATTTGTTTATGATAGTGGAAACTCCTCTCGATTTTGATTGGGATACGGCCATGGCCAGAATGGCTACGTTGCCTCGTCAGGCAGAATGGGAAGAGTATATGTCTGTCTTTCAACAGGCAGAGCCGGGAGCGTCTTCGGCTGAAAAATGGCAGTTGATGGATAGAATGTTTTATCTATATGAATAACTTTCATTCTAGATAATAATAAGAAAAAGGATATGATAAAAATCATATCCTTTTTCTTATATTATAAAATTATAAACTTGTGCTCTTTATGGTAGAGCTCATCAGGCATTCGCCTGTTGGCTCATTAATTTCTGAAGCTTGTATTGCAAAGATTGGCAAGCAGCTCCCTTTCTCATTGCTTTGTATCTTCTTAACTGATACTGCAACATCTCGATTGTGTCATTTGTTCTTTTCATAATTACATCTTTTTTATGTTCTCCCGTTTGGAGAACTGGTTATTCCTAAAAACCTTTTGTTTTCTCTTTTACTACTGCAAAGATAACACCAAAATTCCTATTTATGTTTTAAAACATAGTATCAATCCGCTTTATTTAACTTTTAATGTGTATTTTGTCTTATGGTTTAGTATACGTTAAGAAATATAACTGTAAAAATGTCACTTATAATCTGACAGGGAAATGTTCATTAACAAATGTGGCGGATCTCCTTAAATCATGTTAGAGAACATAATTTTCTTTTTGTTGAATTTGCAAATTTCAATAATGTTCGTACCTTTGCATTGTGTTTTTCATAGTATTAGATTTAAGGTTAACAAAGGTTGGAGCAAGGCGTTGCTCCTTTTTTTTTATGTCTATATCTCTGCATAGTTTCCTTTTTACAAATTGTTTTGTTACATTCGCACCATACTATTGATATTAAACTACTATTATGAAACACTTATTTATCACAATTCTGCTCTTATTACCATTGTGCCGCATGCTGGCACAGGAGAGAGAATACGTAATTGTTGTTCATGGAGGTGCCGGTGCTATGGAAAACCTCGAGGACGATAAGGAGAAATCAACCTTGTATTATGCGGCTTTAGATTCAGCTTTGAGCATTGGAAATGCTATACTGTCTGCCGGAGGCGAAGGGCCTGAAGCGGTAATGGCAGTTGTCAACTACTTTGAGAATAGCCCCTTGTTTAATGCTGGTAAAGGGGCTACTTGTACCAGTACCGGTACTTTTGAACTGGATGCTTCTATTATGGAAGGTAAGGATTTGACAGCAGGAGCTGTCGCCGGGTTGAAAACGGTGAAGAATCCGATTAATGCAGCTTATGCGGTAAAAACTAAAACACCTCACGTGATGCTGGCAGGTGAGGGTGCTGACCGGTTTGCAAAGTCACAAGGACTGGAAATTGTGGATAATATGTATTTTGCTACTCCTAAGACGTTGAAGTGGATAGAGGATTTGAAGAAGGAGAGCAAGAAGAATGGAACTGTGGGCTGTGTGGTACTGGACAAGCAAGGTAACCTGACAGCGGGAACAAGTACCGGTGGTATGTTCAAGAAGCAATGGGGCCGTGTGGGAGATTCTCCGGTGATTGGTGCAGGTACTTATGCGGATAATGAAGGTTGTGCTGTGTCGTGCACCGGGCATGGGGAGTATTTTATCCGTCACGTCGTAGCTTATAATCTTTCTACTCGTGTGAAGTTGCTGCATCAGCCTGTCGGGGAGGCTGCCGATTATATTATCCATCAGGAACTGAATACCAAGGAGGGAAATGGTGGATTGATTGCAGTGGACAAGAAAGGTAATTTTGCCATGCCGTTTAATAGCGGAGGCATGTTCCGTGGCTACTTGTATAAGGAAAAAGGAACAGGCAAAATTTCTAAAGCAGTGGGCATAGGGAAGAAGATGAAAACTTTATAATTTTAGTTCCTGTTTGAATTTTCCTCCCACCTGCAACAGAGTTTTGCAAAACTGCTACCACTACTACCATCCTCTTTCGTAAACACCCATGAACAGGGCGTTTCAAAGGTGGTGGTAGCAGCATGAAAAAACATCTGCTACCACCACTTTTTATCTGTTATCACTTCCCTTTCCTCTGATAGTTTGGGAATTCCTGTCACATTTTGTCTTAGCTTCGTTACCCCTTGGAATAGACACATCCGTTTGAAAGCTGTAGGCTGTATGTAACGATACGGACGGTTGGTATGCTTATCGGGAACCGGTACGGATGGCATCTCGACTATTCACTGACGGAAAAGTTTTGGAGCTGTAGAATGTTAGCGGGACTTTCATCCGAAAAAGGCATCTGCAAAAGACTTTGGCATCCGATTCGTCCTTAAAGGATCTTATCCGTATCCCTAACCCTTTCCTGACGTATGGTTAAGGCTTTTCTTCCTGCCTGTTTTATCTCCGCAAGCCTTTGGAGTTAACTCCATAGCCTTGGGAGATAACTCCAAAGCTTATGGAGATAACTCCAAAGGCTATGGAGATAGAACATATCCGTATAAAAAGGCTTAACCTGGAGAAAGAAAAGGCTTATGCTATAGGGTAGGGAGTGATATACATTCAATTGAGGCTTGACTACTCCTACAGTCATGATGTTTGAAGCGATGCTGGATATCCTGCCGGTTCGCTGATGCGGCTGTAACCGGAATATAATATGCGGCAGGCTGGTAATGATCAGACGCTTAGGGAACGTTTGGATACTATCCGTAAATACGCCGTTTTGCTATAAAATGCTGTCTCGCTGCGGCTTGATCGGTTGCAGGTGCACTCACTGAGCATGAGGTAAAAAACATTGGCGGAATTAATTCAGTCTTTCAAATACAGTCTGGATTAACTCCGCCAATAGGCTGCCACTATCGGATATCTTATTTATAAGTAACCGGTATCAACCTTACACTACCATTCAATCCCGATGGCAATGGCTGCCAATCAGTATAAGGTATCGGTTTGTATTGCAGATTCACCACATTGATTTCATTGAAGATACGCCATTTCTCACCCCGACGATCCATATCCGCAATGCGGTTGGCAGGCAGATTGGTCACTTCTATTTCTATCTTGTTATCTCCCGGTTTCAGCCATTTGCCTACTTTCAACTGATAAGGTACGGCCCATGCCGTTCCGGCATCTTGTCCGTTGATGCGCACACGGGCACTTTCCCGCACATCACCCAAATCCAGTATCCAGTCATCGGCGGGAATATGGGGAACAGTGATGATATTGGTATATACTCCCGTCGCCATGGTGATCGGAGCGTTGGGGTGAGCAATTTCAGTCCACGAAGACGGAGTGTCGATATCAAATGTACCTTCTATCTGGGGAGTACTTTTTGCAAAATGAAGTTTCCAGCCGTGATCAAGGCTGAGGCTGACAGGTTGTTCTTGAACGTATTTCCATTCGGCAACGTCTGTCAGGGCATGGTTGAAAGTTTGCAGGATGACACTTTCGCCGGAATGCAGTTGGAGGCGTACTTGGGTTTTGCCTTCTTGCTTGCGGGTTTGTGCTTTCCCTTTTTCTCCCGTCATCGGATTGAACAGCATGACACTTTCTGCGGGAACGGCTAAGGTTATCCAGTCGTTTACTCCTTTTTCCTGCAATGAGGAGATGAAATAATGATGTCCATCGGCATGGGAGCGGCGGATACATTGTAAGCCATACCGCGTTTTCATCTCTTCGGGAACAACACCGCTTTTTTCCAAGGCAGATTGATAGTTGTTTCCTGTAATGATGATCCCTTTTTGATAAGGAGTTGCCACCGTCTCATCGAAAGAAGCAATTTCCGGAAGTTGCTTTTGTAATTGCGCAAAGCCTTTCCGGCGTGCTTCCAGTTTTCCATAACCGGGTACATCCTGCGGATAGTTTTCGGTAAAGATGATAGTAGCTCCGGCTTGTGCCAGCTTTAGTAAATGGCCGAGTACCTCGGACGGCATTAGTTTTACAGCAGGAATGATGATGGCCTTATAGGAAGTTCCTCCTTTGGTCAGTAATTTGCCATTTACGCAACGGGTGCTTTTCACAAAGTTGTCAGAGATATAATCCATGTCATAGCCGCAATTGCTGATGGTATGAACGGTTTCTATAAACTTGGGAGCACGTTTTGCCATATCATGGATGCTGAACAGCAAAAGACGGCCCGGCTGTTCCTGCCACATATCATATACAGGCAGATAAACAAGAAAATCATTGTCCGGTTTCCCCATTTGCAGGAAAGACTGGCAACGGGTGATATATTCAAAGAAAGCAGGAGCATCCTGCCAAATGTTATTGGTAGGAGACATGTCAATAGAGGCATAGAACTTCCATCCCGGCCATTTGGCTTCTTTGGGACTGTAGGGAGTTCCGTGGAAAAACATGTGGTTTACACCTGATACGAACATCAAATCCATATCCGGTTTGCACTGGGAAAGTGAGGTACGGAAATGTTCTGTCAGCCAGGTGAATGTTTCGGATGAGGTGTAGGGCTTTCCGGCGATATGAGCGGCGGAAGAAGCATATTTCAGCATGGAAAGGTCGGAGTCATTCTTACGTGTCAGGGAATCTTGACGCAATCCTTTAATATGGAATTGCGACAGGCCGAACCCTTCGCATTCGGGAATGTCCACGGAGGCATAGGTATCTATCAGATTGGCAGGGGAACCATGTGCCTGGTTACGGGTGATGCTGCCGTGACCGTGTGCCCAGTTAGTCCATTGGGTACTGAAATTCTCAATCAATAAATCGGAGATGGTTTCGCGATAGTCACTGACTATGCGGGCGGTGGTTTCATTACGGTCCTGAGCTATAAATTCAGGGAAGTGTTCTTCCAGTTTATAGCCGCGACGGCGGGCGAATTGTTCCAGAAAATCAGGAGTCCAGTCAGCACCATATACTTCGTAAGAGTCATTGAAAAAAGTATGTGGAAAATTGGTCTTGTTTTCTTTAAAGGCTTTGTCAAAGTTGGCAAAATAGCGTTTTACGGCTCCTTTGTCCAGGTGGTTCATCACATAGCCTTCTCCACCGGGAGCGGCACGTTTCACTTTTTGGAAAGTCTTGCCTATATATAAGGTGATGATATTCCAATGTCCTGCCGGAGCTTTCCATTGTAATTGTCCGTTCTTCGCTTTGGAAGTGAGGTTAAGACATTGCTTATTGTCCGCATTATAGGCCATAACCCGGCTTAAAGTGGCTACAGGGCGTTGTTTTTCTTCTTCTACTTTCAAATCTAGCGTAATTTCTTTTCCACCCTCTACTTGATAGGATTGAAAAATAGCTTTGGTAGCAGCATCTGTCATACTCACGTGAGGACCGCCGAAGGGCCATCCGGTACCGGTGTTCATATCTACTTCAATACCGATACGTTTTCCTTCAGCTTCAGTATGTTGCAACATATTCATCCATTGCGGGCTGAGGAAAGGAAGGTTATTCTTATCGTTGCCTTGAACACCATAAATAGGAGTGATTTCAACACCTCCCAGTCCGGCTTTGGCATATTCTTCCAGATTGTAGGTCAGATTGGTTGCATCGACAGCACTTCCCAGCCACCACCAGCGGGTGGCGGGGCGGGCTTCGGGTCGCACTGCCGGCCATTCTTGTGCGTAAAGGCTGCTTCCGGCCAGCAACAGGCTGAACAATAAATATTTTCTCTTCATTCTATTTTGTTTTTTATTAGTTGGCTGTATTGAACTCTTTTCCATCCACTGTGATGTTCCTGTATCTGATATCACTGGCATCATCCGTGACAAACAAGGGACGTCCGTCCGCTTTCTCGTAATGGAAATTTACATTGTCCAAGGTGATGTTGCGTGCGTGGCGGATGTAGAAACCTTTGGCGGGAATCGTTCCGAACATCCACGGTTCAGGATATACTTTCTCTTGTTCGGGAGGAGTCAGAAGTCCGTCGGCTTCTGTATATCCTCCTTGGTGATAGATATGAATATCGCTCAGTGTCACATCTTCAATAAGGGCTCCCGGTATTCCGCTGATAATGGAGGAGTAGCGCGAGTCGGCATTAAATACATTGACGTGGCTGATGAGGATGCGTTTCATTGTGCCCACGGGTGTTCCTTGCGGGCTGCGCATCCGGGCTCCTAACCGCAGGAAGATGGGGGCGTTGACAATATCGCGCATCGTGATGTTACTGATGACGATATCTTCCAGTTTGCCACCGTCCACTGTTTCCAGGGCAAGTCCGCGACAACGCTCGAAGATGCAGTTGGTGATGGCTATGTTTTTGAAACCGCCGCTGGATTCCGTTCCTAATTTAATGCGTCCCGTTACAAATCCGTGATCCGGCGCTTGGGGCTCGTCCCTTTGCCAAGTGCAATCCAATACACTGCCACGGTCGTATCCGCTGACAAAACAATCGGAGATGGTTACATTTTCCGTATCCTTGAAATAGCCTAATCCGTAGGACGCTTTAAGCACGATAGCGTCATCCCAGGGAGCGTTGACGGTGCAATGACTGATGCGGACATTTTTGCAGCAGTCTATGTCAAAACCGTCCCGGTTGGTATCTACTTTCACGTTCAGAATGCTCAGATTGTCTACTCCTGTAGCCAGCAGGCCGAAATGACCGCAATGCAACAAAGAGAAGTCTTTCAATGTCACGTTCTTGCAGAGTTTCAAGCTGATGGCTTTATTGCCTACACCGGGCAGACGGCTTTCCTCACGGGTGAGTCCTTTGCCATAAATCAGTCCCGGTCCGCTGATGGTGATGTCTTCCAGACCGATTCCCCAGATAAGTGAGTTCTTCCAATGACTGTGTCCGAAATCCTGGAATTGGGTGTGTTCATTCGGTTCTGCCGGGTCATAGCCTTCCGTTGCTGATGGAAAGGCGCCGACAATCCGTGCTCCTTGTTCTATATACAGATGTATATGGCTGGCCAAACGTATGGAATAGCAGGCGTATTCTCCCGCAGGGAAATAAACGGTTCCTCCCCCCTGGGAGGCAGCTTCCTCAATGGCCCGGTTTATGGCGGGGGTGTCAATGGTAGTACCGTCGGCTTTCGCTCCGTAATCTTTTACATTATAGATCTTTGCCTGTGCTGTCCATGTGCTGAGGCATAAAAGGAAGAGTATGAGTTGTTTCATGGTCTGTCTTTGCTTTTACTGAATGGGCATTAGTTTGAATTTGCGTAAATAAGATGCATTGCCATACATGGTATGCTCATCGGATAAATTCCAGAATCCGTCTTTAGAGGCAGGGTGGGCATCCCAGTCAATCACTGCCCAGCATAATCCGATTTCATTTCCTTCTTTTAATAAAGTAGGGCAAGATAGTTCGGGACCATCGGCATCCGCATGGTCAAAGGGAGTGATATAAAATTCCAATATCAGCTTACCCGGTTCACCCTCCTTGAAAGAGTACTGATAGGCATAATCAGCGTATGGCTTTTGTTTCAGCCATACCTGAGGACCCCATAACATACACCAGTCATTGCCGTGAGCCGGGGTGAAGATGTGATAGTTCTGGGCATGGCATCCGTGAAATTTGAACCAGGCTTGCCACACATCTTTGGGAGCTGTGGGATGAAAACGGTCGATGAACGGCCCCCCTGAACAATCGCCATCCACCACTACTTCAAAAATATCCGTGTTCAAGGAGTTCTCACTGAACCGCCAATAATTATCGTATGCTTCATATAGAAAATACAACTTCTGAGTTTCTGCACACCAACCTACTTTGACACTGACTTTCAATGTGGTAGTGTCCGGCTGTGCATGTTTTCCCTCGTCTTCCTTTAAAGCTGCTTCCGTTATCTTATAATCAGCCGGAACGCAATCCCAGTCGTGGGTATTGCCATCTATGGCAGGAACCTTATCTGCCGGAAATTGGTACACCTTGAATTCCTGTGCCTGGGCAGACAGGCATAGGAAAAGGAAGAACAGGTATGGATACAATCGTTTCATTTTGATCGGGTTTTATGTTCTTTCCCGAATAATCCGGGTAGCATGAAATAATTATAATCGCCTCGTTGGTAGAAACAAAAGTAGAGCTTTTCTTGCGGTTTCCACGGGCATAGGGCAGAGATGACGGGGGCATCTGTCTTTTTACCGGAGTTGAATAAAGCAAGCGGGGATGCTTGTTTATGTCCGTCGGACAGACGAATTTCGGAACCGATGGGAGATACCCCATGAACCGTTCTCAGTTTCATGCTTTCACCATAATAGGTGGTAAAAGCGTTTCCTTCTATACTGAATACATTATGGAAGCAGGAGGCTACCGGAATACTGTTGTCTGTTACGGCAGAGTCGTCTGCACCGTCGCATGCACCGAAAGCCCAGCAAAGTTTGAGCTCTTCGGGTAATCGCTCACCGGAAATCTCCATGATAAAACCATTACTATCTGTCAATGGACATACAATCAGCTTTATTTCACCTTCTTTCCATAATTTATCTTTAATGGTATAAGCCTGTCCCTTTTTCTTGACACTGCATTGGTCCAGCCAGCAACTTTCATTGCCGCAAACCACTCCCAGACGGAAAGTTCCCGCACCTTTGGATAAACGGAAGGGAAGAGTCTGGGCGTTGTTGCCAAAGACAGACAACAGCATACAGAGAAAGAACGGAAGTAGCCGCCGGCTATAATTCCATGTTGTTTTCATAGCTGATATCGATTTGTGCGTTCTTATTGTTTTTTTCTTCCACACGACTGCCGTCTTCTACTTGTAACCGGACATCTTCCAGGTGGAAGTCTTCGGTAAAGATAATGCTTCCTGCTTTATTTACCTTGGCTTTTATGCCGGAAATATGGAAATTCTGCAAAGGCAGTTCCTCATTCCAGCCTGCAGCGGTGATAAAGGTTTGCACATTAGTAGCTTTTACATCGCTGAGCCATACATTACGGAAATGCGGATACCCTTTTTCTTTAGGTGTGACAGGAGTCAGCATAACCTTCCAATGTTCGGGAATTTCCTTACCTTCATATTCAGCCGGTAAGGTAGAATAACTATAGCTGGGGTTCCAGTTTAGGTCCGCTGCCAGTACATGGCGGACATGGTCTGCTGTCACTTGGGTCATGTAGATATTTTCTACGGTTCCACCGCGGTTCATGGCAGATTTCAGACGGAGGGTGGAAGAGGTTCCGTATGCTTGGAGGTTATAGCCCAATACATTTCGGATGCAGCCTGAAGTTTCGCTGCCGCAGGTAATCAGTCCCGCACCTTTACGTGCAATGCATCCACGAACAATGATATTTTCTGTGGGGCGGTTTACGCGCAGACCGTCGGCATCCCGTCCGGCTTTCAGGCAGATATTGTCATCGTTGCAATCTACTTCACAGTTTTCAATCAGGATATTGGTGCTGGAATCAATGTCAATACCATCCGTACTGGGACCATGCCCCCCTACGTTATTATTGATTTTCAGTCCGTTCAAGGTACATTGGTCGGAATACAGCACTTGGCAACCCCAAAATCCGGTACGCATCAAGGTAAAGTCTTTCAGTGTTATATGGCGGCTGTTCGAGATGAGCATACCTCTTACACGTTTGCAGTCGTAGTCCACAATCCACCGCAGTTTGCGTTTCTCGTAATCCTTCCGCATGGTCCAATATTTATCCCAGAATATTTTTCCACGACAATCCAACGTACCTGCTCCGCTGATAGCTGCGTTTTCCGCATCCAGAATATTGATGACTGCCGAGGGCCATACCATTTCGATACCTGCCACGCGGGAGCGCATTTCGGGGTATAAATCAATATTCTCACTGGCTATCAGCGTCGTACCTTGGTTGAGGTGGAGGTTTACATTACTTTTCAGGTAGATGGCACCAATCCGGTAGTATCCCGGGGCTACTTCCACTGTTCCCCCTCCGGAACGGTGGCATTCGTCAATGGCTTTCTGCAGGGCGGCAGTGCTTAACCGGGTGCTGTCATTTTTCAATCCGTAATCGGCTGCTTGGAATATTTTTCCCTTCGGATAGGTTTTGGCTCCTACTTGGGCAGTCCACGAAAGGTCAGGAGTTCCCATCCCTTCTCCCCATTGGAATCCGGGGAGGGATTGGGCATTGGTAAAGAGGGTACCTAAGGTAAATGATAGGGTTAATAATAATGTTTTGTTGTTCATTTGTTCCTACTTTTAAATTAATTGCCGTCCGGCTTTTCAATTTCTGTAAACGGGCTGTCATTCCATTTGAAACTGTCCAAAGCATCCGGATGTGCAGGATTGTAACCGGAATAGTCGCTGCGCAAATAGTTAGCGATAGGTAATCCCGCTTTCTTTATCCCTTCAATGATACATTTGGAGATTTGATAAGCTCCGTAAGGATTGAAGTGGGTATTATCTGCCAATACCCTGTTTTGTCCCGGATAGGTTCCGGCAGGATAATGTACGAATGCCTTTTTGGAAGGTTCCACCCCCATTGCTTCATAGAGGGTACGGGTCATTTCGTTGAGATCGATCAAAGGAACGTTTTCTTTGGCAGCCAACCAGCGCATTGCTTCGGGATAATCTTCGTGAGTATCTCTGATTTTCCCGTTTTCATCGAAACTGCGGCGTTGTGTCGGGGTTACCAGTACAGGATAGGCTCCTCGTGCCCTTGCCTCATCAATGAATGTTTTCAAGCTGGTCATAAATGAATAATAAGCTCCTTTACCGGGACCTTTTTGCTTTTGGTCGTTGTGACCGAATTCCATAAAAATATAATCTCCGGGTTTCATTTGTGTCAATGCCTTTTTCAGTCGTCCTGCACCGATAAAAGTATTGGCGCTTTCGCCGGATTCTGCATAATTGGCAAAACAAATGCTGTCATTGAAGAAGCGGGGAATCATTTGTCCCCAGCTTGCCCAAGGTTCATTGTCCTGGTCTACTACGGTGGAGTTACCGCATAGGAATACGGTGGGTACATTATTTACTTTCTCAATAATCAGTTCGGACAATTGGGGTGCATCCCCGTTGAATTCCAAAGTAAGTTTGTCATCCCAGTTCAATTTTTGGCGTTCACGCGGTTTGATGCGCACATTTTCTTTTTCCGAAATATGTGTGTTGCGCTTGTTGATCACGAATGTACAAGATTTTAACTCCCCTTTTTTTTGTCTTCACATTTTCGAAGAAAAGGCGGCGTGATTCTCCTCGCACTGTTGTTTCTCCGGCAGCGCGTTTGTTTCCTATCACGGCTGTGACATGGTAGTTTCCATCGGGAACCGTAACAGAGAAAAAGAATGGAGCTGTACTTTACCTTCCGGAGAGGGCTGTCTGTCATATCCGTATCCCTTTTCCTCCGAGTATCTGTCGGCGGGAGTTATTTTGGTATAACCGTCTTTCGTCTTTTTACCTGTGGTAAAATCGAATTTGTAAGTTTGTGCTTCGACTCCTAATGTCGCTAAAAGTCCAAGAGCTAATAGGGCTATCTGTTTCATGATTGATATAGATTGTTATTAATTGATTTTCGGTTTTAGTTCATCCGGAGAGTCATTGGTATAAGATTTTATGTCACCGGCTGTTTTTGTGAACAACTCACTGATTTGTTGAGGCGTTACAGTAAATTGCGGACGGAACTGGTCCGAATTCATATAATCCAAAATGGCTTTATGCATCTGACGGGCTACAATGCGTTTCTCTGGCTGGGAAGTAATGTCCATGCTTGTCATGAGCACTTTCCCATTTAATACATTGGCTTCGAATAACATACCTATCTTGCGGCTTATAAACCAAGTGTCGATGCTTTGAACCGTAGGTTGGAAAGCGGGTGGAAAGTGGGTGAATTGCATCACTTGAGCACGATTCAGCAGTTCCCACCATTGCAGATTGCTGTGATATTCTGTCGGAAACTGACGGAATAACGGGTGTTTGGGGTTCACTAAGATACCTGTGGTATGAGGAGGACGCATTTTGAACCAGGAGGTGTTCCAGAATACAGGAGTGAATTGCTGGAACCACTTCTTTACCATAACTCACTTTGCCCGCAGCTGTAATAAGCACATTTCCACCATGCTGAAGAATTTCCAGGGCTTTCGAATCCAAGGTGTCGGTAGTGTATACTTTTCCTTCGGCTATTGTCACTTGGGCGGGATAAACCCAGAAATTCCAGTCATTTACAGCTTCTGTTCCCGTAATGCGTATTTCCAGATTCAGCTTTTTAGCCTCTTGGATATCAGTAAGCGGAAACTCAAGGCTACCTGTGCGATTTAAATTTCCGACAGGAATGTCTTGTGTTGCCAATGTGCCTTGCGCATATACTTTGCCATATTCGTCTTTTAACGTATATACAATTTCTGCTTGTTTTAATGCCTCGGCACCAAAATGAGCGATTTCAATATCCGCCTTTAAAATTTCCTTGTTATTATATACAAATTTATCTGTACGCATCAGTGGAACTGTAGGTGAGCAGAAACGTCTCCATTCTGCGGAGTTGATATATCCTTTTTCTTCAAAGAAAACATCGAGAACACCTACCAGTGCAGTTCCCTGACCCGAATAATCGTTCAGTGCCAATAATTGGAAACCGGCATAATCGGGCGTGCGGAGTGTCTTTTCTATTTCATATTTGTAACAAAGGGCTTGCAACTTTCCGCTGGCCATCATAAATAGATGGGCTTGGTCGCTCATGTGGTTGTCAGCCAGAATGTCTTTGAAAATCTCGAAGTTCTTGGCTTTATTGACGCCTGTATATTTACGTATTTCATTGAAATTGGGGAAAGCGCACCATTGACCTGTTTCATGGGATACGTAGGGCTGTCTCACGGTGTCAAGATGATTCTGGAAACGATAGTCGTCTTGGGTGGACGGTTGTTTCTTGGACCAGGTCAGGCCACGTGCCCCAGCCTTTACATGATATTGGTTGCGGGGTTGCCATTGCCATCCGTTGCCTACCGATGCTCCGGTATATACATGTCTGGGATCCTTCTTTTCCCAATATTCTACGAACTTGGTCACCCATTCTACCCAGCGTCCGCTAGGTTCGTTTCCGCATGCCAACATGCAATAAGAGGCATAGTTGCCATATTCTTTGGTTAATGCGATGGTTTCGTCCATCAGATATTTGTCAATAGGTTGTCCCAAACCTAATTTAGGACCATGATTGGGCCAGCTCGGACCTTCGGGTTGCAGATAGAATCCTACCCGGTCGGCAGCTATAAAAGCGGCTTCGGGAGGACAGAATGAATGGAAACGCATGTGATTCAGTCCATAACTGCGACAGATACGGAATACCCGTTCCCAACTTTCTACATCCATCGGGGCGTAACCGGTCAACGGGAAGTCACAGTTCTCAACTGTTCCGCGAAGCTGGGTTTTGCGCCCGTTTACATAAAACCATTTACCTTTGATTTCAAATCGGCGCATACCGAATTGTATTTCTTTTATCTCAGTTTTTTTCCCATTGGTGACTTCTGCTTTCAGTTTGTACAGGGCCGGATGAAATTCATCCCATAGCAGCATATCATTCCCCATAGGTAATACCATTTCTGTTTCCGTCACTCCTTTGTTAAGTTTGATTTCTTGTTGTATGGCGGGAACTATATGCTTTTTATCCGTATTGAAGCTCTCTGCTGATAATTTTACTTTTGCAGTGCCTGTACCTTTGATGACGACTTTGACACGTGCCAGTTTTTGTTCCGGTTCCGGATATATTTGAATATCATCGAAATATGTTTTCGGAGTCGTTTGCAGACAGATGCGTCCTACAATGCCGTTCCAGTTTCCTTGGGTCTGGTCGGTTATGCTGTGCGAATCCGGTCCGACATTGATTTCTTTGATACGATTATCCACTCGGATGGTGATAGTACATTTTCCGGGACGGACATAACGGGTTATATCATATTGATGGGGAACACAAAGACTATTCTGCATTCCTGTCTTTTGTCCGTTCACCCATACGGTTGTTTCTATATGGGGACGTTCCAGGAACAACAAAATACGTTCACCTTTCCAGTCGGCAGGTATATTCACCTCTTTCTGATACCAAGCAGCTCCTACATAATGTTTGTCGGGAGTCAGAAAGAATGGAAATTTAATATTACCTTCTTTACGGTATTTTTCCATGTATGGATTATAATAGTAGGAACTGTCATAGAGACTGCCTGTCCATTGGGTCTTTGCGGTAACCTCATCACCTTTCAGTTTCTCGGGCATGGAACCGGGCAGGTTGATGAAGTCATTCAAAGTGTGGCTGAACCATTTTTCCTTTTCTCCATTATCCTGACGGTCTATACTGAATGACCATTTTCCGGATAAGTCAATAATTTTTTGTGCGCTTAACGAGAAGCACATCCATACTAGGCAGATTGTCAATAACGTTTTTTTCATAGTATCTTTTTACTTTGAATTTGATGTTGCTAAATTAAGGTCTTTTCATCTGCATGTAAATAGAAAGAAGTACATATAGATGGAAATTCGTATAAAATAGGGGTAATGTGCGATATATTTGTACGATTTTACATGGATATGCCTTGTATGTGCAGAAAAAAGTCCAAATCTCTTTTTATCTTTGTATACTCACAATTAAATCATTGTATACATGAAAAAACGATTATTCAGTTTGTTCTGCTTGTTAGGAACGGTTGCCGGATTATTTGCCGGTGATACGGCTTATTTGTTCTCTTATTTCATTAATGACAGTCGGGACGGTCTTCATTTGGCTTATAGTTTGGATGGGCTGACATGGACTCCTCTGAATCATGGAAAATCTTTCTTGATACCTACGGTCGGGAAGGATCGTCTGATGCGTGACCCTAGTATTTGTCAGGCGCCGGACGGAACTTTTCACATGGTGTGGACTTCCAGTTGGACAGACCGGATTATAGGTTACGCCTCTTCTCCCGATTTAATCCATTGGAGTGAGCAGCGTTCTATTCCGGTAATGATGCATGAGCCTGCTGCACATAATTGCTGGGCACCTGAATTGTTTTATGATGAACCTTCGCAAACTTATTATATTTTTTGGGCAACGACCATTCCCGGACGTCATAAGGAAGTGCCGGTCATTGAGAGTGAGAAAGGGCTGAACCATCGTATTTACTATGTTACGACGAAGGATTTTAATACATTTTCTGAAACCAAACTGTTCTTTAATCCCGATTTCAGTGTGATTGATGCAGCTATTGTACGCGATCCGGTGATGAAAGACTTGATTATGGTGGTGAAGAATGAAAACTCGTTGCCGGCAGAGAAGAATTTGAGAATAACACGGACAACACGGATAGAGGATGGATTTCCTACTACCGTTTCTCCTTCCATTACAGGAAATTATTGGTGTGAGGGACCTGCGCCACTTTTTGTAGATGATGCTCTTTATGTCTATTTTGATAAATACCGTAATCATCAATATGGAGCTGTTTGCAGTCGTGATCATGGAAAGACATGGGAAGATGTGTCTGACCGTGTATCTTTTCCTCGGGGAACCCGTCACGGAACTGCTTTTACCGTAGAGAAGGCTGTACTTGATAAATTGCTTCGTATCCATCACTTCAATCCTCTTATTCCGGATAATATCGCTGATCCTTCTTTATCCAAATTTGGTGATACTTATTATCTTTATGGTACTACTGATATTGATAAAGGGTTGTCACAAGCAGGTACTCCTGTGGTATGGAAATCTAAAGATTTTGTAAACTGGAGTTTTGACGGATCACATATTGTGGGATTCGATTGGCATAAAGGACATGAATATGTCAATGCCAAAGGAGAGAAAAAGACGGGATATTTTCGTTATTGGGCACCCGGCAGAGTAGTGGAGAAGAATGGTGAATATTATCTTTATACCACTTTTGTAAAACCGGATGAGAATGCACGTACCTATGTGCTGAAGTCCGACCGTCCCGAAGGTCCTTTCCTTTTTGCCGGACGTAATTCTATATCTTCTCATTCTTTGGATGGGTTTGATCAATCTTGTATTGCTCCGGATATAGATGGGGAACCTTTTGTGGATGATGATGGAACTGCTTATTTATTCTGGCGCCGCCGGATGGCTGCCCGTATGACTGACGATTGGCAGCATTTAACCGGTGATACTGTTGTGATGAGTACGGCTCGTCAAGGGTATTCGGAAGGGCCGGTTATGTTTAAACGTAAAGGTATTTATTATTACATCTATACTTTGAGAGGGAATCAGAATTATGTAAATGCTTACATGATGAGCCGGCAGTCCCCTTTGTCGGGCTTTGAAAAGCCCGAAGGCAATGATATTTTTCTTTTTTCATCCATTGCCGATAATGTTTGGGGGCCGGGACATGGGAATGTATTTTATAATGAAGAAACAGACGATTATATTTTCGTATATCTGGAGTACGGTGACGGAGGAACTACCCGCCAAGTATATGCCAATCGGATGGAATTTAATGAGGATGGCACTATAAAGACACTTGTTCCTGATGAAAAGGGAGTTGGTTACTTGGCTGTCAGCCAGGAACAGCGCGAAAATAAGGCGCTGAAAGCTTCTTTCAGTGCATCCAGCGTACGTTCTCCCCGTACTTCTAAGGTTGAAATAGAAACTCAGCCTAATTGTCCTTTGGCTGATAAAACTTCGCTTGTCAAGGTGGAACGCACACATATATATCACCCTGGAAATGCAGGCGACCGGTCTAATGGAACACGCTGGATGGCAGAAACAAATGATGATCATCCTTGGCTGATGGTGGATTTGGGTGAAGCCATGCAGGTAACGGAGTGTCAATTTGCCTTTGTACACCCTGCTGAAGGTCATGCCTGGCATCTCGAAAAATCCAATGATGGTACTAATTGGCAACCTTGTGCCGGAGTAAAAGAGGTGAAGGCATGTTCACCTCATGTGGCAACGGTGGGAGATAAAGTACGTTATTTGCGTTTGCACATAGATAAAGGTGCAGCCGGATTATGGGAATGGAAAATCTATTAAATTACTATTTTATCATGAAAAAACGATTTGTGACCGTTCTTTTGGCTTGTTCTTTGGCCGGAGGACTTTTTGCACAACAGCCTTGGTTTAAAGACAAGGATTTGACCTTGACCGGTGCTTATTATTATCCTGAGCATTGGGATGAGAGTCAATGGGAGAGAGATTTTAAACAGATGCACGATTTGGGTTTTGAATTCACCCATTTCGCGGAATTTGCTTGGGCGCAATTGGAACCGGAAGAGGGAAAATATGATTTTGCCTGGTTGGATAAAGCGGTGGCTTTGGCTGCCAAATATGATTTGAAAGTCATTATGTGTACTTCTACGGCAACTCCACCGGTATGGCTGAGCCGTAAATACCCTGAAATTTTGATTAAAAATGAAAATGGTACCGTGCTTGATCACGGAGCACGTCAACATGCTTCTTTTGCTTCTCCCGTTTATAGAGAACTGGCTTATAAAATGATAGAGAAGTTAGCTCAGCATTATGGAAATGATTCCAGAATAATCGGCTGGCAGCTCGATAATGAGCCGGCCGTACAATTTGATTATAATCCGAAAGCCGAACTGGCTTTCCGGGATTTTTTACGTGAAAAATATCATCATGACATTAAAGCATTGAATGATGCCTGGGGAACGGCTTTTTGGAGTGAGGTTTATTCTTCTTTTGATGAAATAACTCTTCCTAAAACTGCCCAGATGTTTATGAATCATCATCAGATTTTGGATTACCGCCGTTTCGCTGCCAGTCAGACAAACGACTTTTTGAATGAACAATGTTTGTTGATAAAAAAATATGCAAAGAACCAATGGGTGACTACTAACTATATTCCTAATTATGAGGAAGGACATATAGGTGGCAGCCCTGCACTTGATTTTCAAAGTTATACTCGCTATATGGTGTATGGAGACAATGAAGGGATCGGCCGTCGCGGATATCGAGTGGGAAATCCGTTGCGTATTGCTTTTGCCAATGACTTTTTCAGACCCATACAAGGTACTTATGGAGTAATGGAACTTCAGCCGGGGCAGGTGAATTGGGGGAGTATCAATCCTCAACCGCTGCCCGGAGCTATCCGTTTATGGATGTGGAGCGTATTTGCCGGTGGAGGCGACTTTATCTGTACTTATCGTTATCGCCAGCCTCTGTATGGCACGGAACAATATCACTACGGCATTGTAGGTACAGACGGAACAACGGTAACTCCCGGTGGACGTGAATATGAGCAGTTCATGAAAGAAATCAGACAGCTGCGGGGACAGGTTGCAGCTCGTGAGGTGAAACCGGCCGATTATTTGGCGCGTCGTACTGCCATTCTTTTTAATCATGAAAATTCATGGAGCATTGAGCGCCAGAAGCAAAATCGTACATGGAATACATTAGGGCATATTGAGAAATATTATCGCACGTTGAAATCTTTTGGCGCGCCCGTAGATTTTATCAATGAAAGCAAGGAGTTCTCCTCTTATCCTGTGATCATAGCTCCGGCTTATCAATTGGCTGACAAGGCATTGGTAGACAGATGGACTGATTATGTAAAGAAGGGTGGTAATTTGGTCTTAACTTGCCGTACAGCCCAAAAAGACCGCCATGGACGTTTACCCGAAGCTCCTTTCGGTTCCATGATAAATGAACTGACCGGTAATGAAATGGAGTTTTATGATTTATTACTTCCTGAAGAACCGGGCAAATTACGGATGGATGGAAAAGAATATACGTGGAATACTTGGGGAGAGATATTGAAACCGGGTAAGGATTCACAAGTATGGGCTACTTATACACAGGAATTTTATGAAGGAAAACCGGCAGTCACTACTCGTAAGTTGGGAAAAGGTACTGTTACTTACGTGGGAGTGGATAGTACGGACGGATTATTGGAGAAAGATATTTTGAAGAAACTATATGCGCAATTGAATATTCCTGTGATGGATTTACCATACGGTGTTACTTTAGAGTACCGCAATGGTATGGGGATTGTACTGAATTATACAGATAAACCTTATAAGTTTGTACTTCCTTCGGGAGCCAAAGTGCTGATAGGAGAGCCGGTAATTCCTACAGCAGGAGTATTGGTATTTTCTATTACTGATTGAAAACGTATGATTGATAGAACAAAAAGGAGCGGCTTCACAGTCGCTCCTTTTTACTTAACCTAAATCTAACCTTTAAATCATAGTCTATGAAAAATCGATTCACTAACCAATCATATTATTAATTTAAGGCATTTATAACTAATTGGACACCACTTAAAAAAAGGGGGTGTCCTTACCTTTTATTAAATACATATCTTTTCACCAATTATCATTATCTATTGACATGCCTCTTTTAATAGCACTTATCATAGAGTTAATATAATATTTGCTATAATTATGAAATTGCCTTGTAGCATTAAAGATTTTTTCTTTATTAAGCATTTCATTACCCATATTTGCCATTTCTTTATATAATCTATTCTTTTCTTTTCCTTTAGCTGCATTTTTTAGCTTTGTCAATTCCTCATACTCTTTTTTTGGAATAATAAGCTAGGCTATCTCTTCTATATATGGAATCCATTTTATTGTAAGAATAATGTTCTAACTGATAATCTTCTTTCGTATATTCCTCCATACGATTAAAAATAATCGCAGTTACGTAATCTGTACGCGTTGTTTCTGTAAGCAATTTATTTTGTTTCAATTTTATGTCACTGATAATATATCTATATTTATTATCCTTACAGTTTATTGTAAGCCTAAATAACATACTAGTGTTATTATTAAAACTCTTATCAAATGTGTGATTATATTCACTACTAGAAACTTGTAAATTAGATTTTCCGTATGCTATAATATTATATCCAATATCATCATCTAATTCTTTATTAAAATCGGTATATAATGTTGCTAGAAGCTGTCTTGCGTTAACAAACAACTGTTTGGCTGACAGGTCAGACTGAATAACCTCGGTAATATCATGCGTATTTTGAGCATAACCAAAAGAAGATATAAGTATAAAAAGTGTAGGTAATAATATTTTTTTCATAATATATATTTTTCAAAACCAAGAACAAATATATAAAACTATAAAAATATTCCATTGAATCAAAGTTATTTTTACGTAATCTTAACTATTTAAGCGGATCACGTCCTCTGTTTTTTACTTTTTCTTGTTCTTCTTTCAGCATTGCTCTTAGACCATCCATAAACTCATCAGGGATATCTATTGGTAATATGTTTCCGTCTTTATCTTTCACAATATATTTGTTTTTCTTTTTATGTTCTTTAGATTTTTCTTCTTTATTGCTCATTCAAATATCCTCCTATGCTACATTTAATTTGTATTGCAAAAGTAATCTAAATCTGTCAGAATCACTAAGTTTTCTGGTATTAAATCTAAAGACAAACTCATCTACATAACGTTGCATATATTTCTTGCTTATATGATAATATGTGGCGTATATCCTCTTGAAAACAGACCAAGCGTTTTCTATCGTATTGGTAGTAATCATCACCGTTTCTTTATTATCATTGTAATAAGTAATACCATAATATTTATGCCCGTGATCTACAGATATTTGGTTGTACATTTCGGATACTTCGCCATAATCCCATCCATCAGTATATATTGTACTTCCTTCTTCAACATACTTTCTTATAATTGGAAGCAGCTTGGATGAACCTGTTCCGCTTACTACTTTGGCAACCAAATCCCCATTTCTGCCTATTAGTCCAAAAACAGGAACTTTGTCTTTAAAACTTCTCCCCTGGCATCTCTCCACTTTTTTATCCTTATGTCGGTTTGCATTTTTTCCACCTGCAAATGACTCATCAATCTCAACTTCTCCTTCAATGCTATAATCATTCTCTTTTGCCATAGCTTTCCGAACTTTATGTAGCATGTGCCATGCAGTTTTTTGGGAAACACCAATATCTCTAGATATTTGGCAGGATGAAACACCTCTCTTATTACATGTGATCAACCATATAACATAGAACCATTTCATAAAAGAAAGGTTGCTGTTCGCAAAATATGTACCAGTTCTTACAGTAAAATATCTGTTTGTATTCTTACATTTATACTTATGATTTTTACATTTATAAACCTTGGATGTAGGATCAAACGGAGAAACAACCTTGTCACCCCATCTTACATGCTCAAGCGTTTGAATACATATTTCCTCAGACGAAAATTTCTGAGTAAACTCTAGAAAATTCATTGACTTTTTCATACAGCCTCCTTTTCTTTGATTCTTTTGCAATATAATAATAAAAAGTTAAATATGCAAATAAATACAAAGAAAAGATAGACCGTAACGCCATAATATTTAATTTTAAAAATATATTTATCTAAAAATGAAAGATTATGAAATACAGTAATAATGTAGAAATATATGAATTAAAGTCAGATTTAAAAGGTAAGGCTTATTACTATAAAGATAGTCAAACTCTTACAATACATTTTGAAGAAAGACATGAAATTTACGAAGATATTGTCACCTTTTCAAATGTATCACCTGTTCAATTTGAATCATTTAAACTTACAGAAGCCCCTAATAAGTTTATGTGTGACGTTTTTTTAGATTATGTGGCGCATCGTATCTAGAAAAAATAGGTTTAACATGAAATGCGTTTCTTACAATCCAGTTATAATCTACATTTCTGGGATCTCTTTCAATACTCCAAAGTTTGCTGGCGTAATTCATATCGCTTTTTAATAATCTTATTTGTCGTTTCTGTCTATATATAACAATATAAGGACAGAATACAATCATCATTATTTCTGAAATTTTTTTCATATAAATTATTATTTTAATGTTTTTGTTATTTCTCATATAGTGTCAAATTGGTTATAAATGCCTAATTTAATTTGTAAACCTCACTTCCGGCGAGCAGGAAACACCCTACTCCAAAATCTTCAAAATCGGGTACTTTATCGTATGTGACAGGTTGACTGTCTTTCGGTTCTTTTCCGGTTCCTTGTACAAGTCCTAGGAAGCCGTTAGGGTGAACGGCATCCTTCACCATAGCATTCCATGCTTTCAACAAGACTGGCAGGTATTCTTTTCTGTCCAACAGTCCGTTACGTACCCCCCATGCCATGCCATATACAAATAAAGCGGTGCCACTGGTTTCTTTACCTCCGAAGTTTGATTCGTCATGCATACTTACATTCCAAAAACCATCAGTACGTTGGCAATTTTTGATAGCTTTACTCATGGTCAGGAAATCATTGATATAGTCGGCGCGATGTTTTTCATCAGTAGGAATTTCATTCAATACACGTACCAGTGCTGCATATACCCATCCATTACCACGACTCCAATAGCAATTCTTACCGTTAGGTTCTTTGTAAGGGGGATCAAAGTCTTGGTCTCTCCACCACAAACCTTCTTTTTGGTTGTACATGCCATTCTCACCATGTTTGTTACGGGTATATTCATACATATCCCACATCTTGTCGAAATATTTTTGTTCTCCGGTCAATTTTCCAAGTTTGGCAAATACAGGCATTCCCATTTGGATGGCGTCAATCCACCACCAATCATTTACTTGAGGAGTGTTGACCAGCATATCTATATTGGCTTTGACCTTACGGATTCTTTCCGGATCAGGACAAATGTTATATAAATCAATGTAAGTCTGGCTGGCACAGTAATCATCAGCATTGCGAGTGGTGGTACCGTTGCGGAATCCCCATTCGTGGTAATTTGACCAATCGACAGCGTATTTATAATAGTCATCGCGTGGATAGACGGAGTAAAGAGCCATTAATCCTTCATAATATACTCCGCGTGTCCAGATATTACTGGGACGGGTTACATTTTTTACAAAAGAAGGAGTACGATAATCGGCATACTTCTTCATGAAGTAATCATTGACTTTTGTAACAGTCTTCAACGTTTCTTTTTTGTCCGGCAAGTCTTGTGCTTTTACAACTCCAAAACCTAATGCAACAAAAAAGAATGATAGTATTAATTTTTTCTTCATCATGTTGTTTTAGTGTTTTAATGGTAGCGCAAAAATAGGATGGTCTGGGATTTCCTACAATGGAAATGTGTACATCTTCCTTGAATATTATGCATGTGTACGCATTTCGAGTGTGTTTTTTATTTATCAGTGTTCTTATTGGGTTATTTGTCTTTATTTGCAGACCGTTCATAAATCTTTTCTCCTTCTTTTATCTCTAGTTCCAAACCTTTAAAATTAACATTGGCCACATTTGAGATGCTTAATCCTTTTTGAGCTTTGATATGGCAATTCTCAAAAAAGAATGTATCATTTCCGAATGGAGCCTCTTTAAAACCATACATGGTTCCTGCTGATTGTGCTTCTCCATTTATATTCTTGAAATGGATATTGCGCAAACAGGTCAGCGGATAATGTGCAGGTGAAAGCGGAGGAACCATACGCCATTCCATATTGATATCAAAGATACTGCGCGCTCCTTTGATGGTAATATCTTCAAAAGTGATATTTTCCACAGTTCCGCCGCGGCTGGGCTGACTTTTAAAACGTAAGGGACTCCAGTTTTCGTTATCCATCAGGCAGGAACGTATGGTCACATTGCGTATGCCGCCTGATATTTCACTGCCCATAGCCACTCCACCATGACCGTATGCAAAATGACAGTTTTCTATCAGAATGTTTTCACTGGGACGTCCTACTCTGCGTCCGTCCTCGTCTCGTCCGGATTTGATGGAGATACAATCATCATGTGCCTCAATGCGGGTGGAAGTAATCAGTATATCATTGGACGAATCAATATCTATGCCATCGGAACTGGGTATATATTCCAATGCACGGATATCGATTCCATCTATAGTGAAGCCGTTTGTGTAAAGTACATGATACAATTGATAGATTAGACTCAAGAATGGGTGAATATTATTTGTTAACTGCAAAAGAATCAAAGTTCTCTTTGTCTGAATATCTATTCTTTTGATAGGGATGCTACCTTGAACTTTGGTTATTGTATGCTTTCTTTTAATTCATATGATAAATCATGGCTTGATTTCATCGTGGAAAGCAGGAATGGCCAGCAGCCATGGATATGATGAGTGTATAAATCTATAATAAAAATAAGGAGGAGATGAAAGATCTTTTATTATGGAATAAGATTTCTCGCATTGTTATGTTATTAGCCGAATGTCTTGACATATCTCCGGTGCGTGCTTTGGATATCTTTTATAATAGGGAGAATTGCCAATTTCTGTACAATTCCAGTTTTGGATTTTATTTGACGAGTTATGTTTATATTTTAGATGATATTATACGAGAACTTCTAACGAAAGGTTACTAATTTTTAAAGGTATAGGCATAAAAGCGCATAATCCTTATCTGAAAAACAATAATGGACCTCTAAATCTAAAGCATATAGATGAAGAGGTCCATATATTATCAGTGATATATTACGGTTTAATATCCTGGATTCTGCATGGCACTTTTTTCTTCATTAGTTAATGTTCCACCGTTTTCATTGGTAATTCCGTCCAAGAATGATTGTGGTAGTGGACGATAATAATGAACCTGAGGATTGAATTCACCCAAGCCACGACTTACTCCATCGTTAAACGCATGCCAACGGTCATTCAGGCTCTTTGTACGGGCTAAATCTTCCCAACGTAACATTTCACCGCAAAGTTCACGGGTACGTTCGTTCAGTAAAAAACACATCATCTTTTCTGCATTGGAAGCACAACCCAATTTTTCATAGATCGGGATGTCTACTTGTGAATTGTACACGTCTTCCACACTGTTCAAGGTCATAACTGATTTGGTGGAAGCTGTAGTTTCCTGACCTTCCATATTATTAGACTCATAATAGGTGTTGATTTCCCAATAAACAGCTCCTTCAGCCGAGTAACCTCCACCTTTTCCTGTACAATATGAATTGTTCTTGTAAGACTGTCCGCCATCTACGTGTTTACTTCGGTCTTCACCTTCAGCATACCCGGCACGGGTACGGAGTTTGTTTATCCATTCAATGGCCTGTGGATAAGAGGATTCACCTTTACGGATATAGGCTTCGGCTATCATTAACACATCTTCAGCGGAACGGGCTATAATGGCATCACGCGTACCAAACTGTGAAGCGATCGAATTACGTGATCCGTCACGATATTTAGACAAAGCGACTGAACGCTTATGGGGAATCACCTGATACCAGTTGCCAGTCAGATTGGAAATGTCAGTATTCCAGTTGTGAGTTTCTCCCTTGAAGTAACGGACAAACGTGTGAGGAGCCTCAATGACATTGTTCTTGGTCACTTTTACATTTTTGTCACCAAATTCATAGTCTTCGTAGCGAGTATCTCCCGGATTGTTGACAATATACTTGATGCCCAGTTCACCTCCTGTAAAACGCTTGTCTCCTGCACTTACACCAACAGGAGCTTTGCCGCTTCTGATATCAGCTTCAGTCCAATCGGGTGCACCTTTGGTATTATTACATCCATAAGTGGTGATGAATGATTTCCAGAAACGTGAATCGTTTACACGGTCAAATACATCCATGGTATATTGGGTCGCACTTACATAGCAGAATTCACGGCCACCGGAAATATCACGGTTCGTTCCATTCATATCTTGATAAACTGAAGGAAAGCATAAGTGCATTTGGTTACCATATCGTCCCCAGGTGGATTCATCGTTAGAGAACTGTGCTGCCAATACTACTTCCGATACTGTTTCGTTAGCACCGTTAGGTGCTGTGTAATCCCATAATTCTACAAAGTCATTGCATAAGGGGTGTGCACTTACCACTTCCTGTCCGTACTTAATTACCGCATCTAGGTCAGCGGCTACGTATTGTGTATTCCAGCTAGAATACAGTTCAGAAGCACGGAATAAATGCGCCTTGGCTAGGAAGTGGGCGGCTGCTGACTTCGTGATGCGTCCAGTTTGCTCCGGCTTTTCGGGCAATAACTTGTAGGCTTCCTCCAAGTCGGCAATGATTTGTGCATATACTTCTTCTTCACTATTGCGGGTGAAATAGGTTTCCACTCCTGTCGAAGGAGTTAATTTCAGAGGAATTCCACCAAACTGTTTCACCAGTTCAAAGTAACCATATCCTCTTAAGAAATATCCTTCTCCCAAACGGGCATTATAAGTAGGAGACTGTGGATTATAAAATGCCGGTACATTTGCTATAATCAAGTTGGCCGGTTCGATAGTACCATACAAGTTGTCCCAAATGGGCTTGATTCCGGTGGTTTCACCTGAATTTAGTGATTGTCCGTAGTGGTTATAGTGTGCAGCTGTATTGTTGCCATCTGTAAACTCATCCGTTCCTTCGCAATAAACCAAGTATCCCCATTGATAGTTAAATTTGGTTTTCAGCATTAGATAGGCGCCATTTACCAAATCATCAATACCTTCTTGTGTCTTGAAATAATCGGTATCGTATGCATTAATTTGGTTCTCGTCCAAAAAAGACTCACTGCAAGAAGTCAATGCTGCACTTCCTAATGCCATACATGCGGCAGCAGAAAATAATATGTGATTCAATTTCATATCGATAATTTGTTTTTATCCGTTATATATTAAAATCCAACATTTAAGCCAACGACGAAACTTTTCAGTGTCGTTGCTGAACCGAAAGTTTTAGTATTGTTGTCATAGTTCATTAAATCTGTATCCAGCCAGTCGCAAGCCTTGTAAATGGAGAATGGATTCATGGCCTGTACATATACTTTTAAATTACTCAAACCTGTATTTTTCAGTTGTTTGCTTGTGAAATTGTAGCCTAATGAAATATTACGGACTTTGATGTAAGATCCATCCTGATAGCCCATAGAAGAACTGTAGGTATCGGCGGCTTCACCGTTTGATCCTGGAGAATAATATTCTGCGTTTTCGTTGCTTCCGGCTACCCAAT
>VOFB01000972.1_pt1 | contig 50001 bp, 51 predicted proteins | sample 5384141 | NCBI WGS metagenome assembly VOFB01 (sample SAMN12384721, study PRJNA508395) | human gut metagenome | isolation source: healthy gut A | host: Homo sapiens | reverse complement strand
TCTGCCCGGATACTTCGCCTGCATATAGTTGAAGTAGTCCTCGTACTCCTTGTCACCTGAACCGAGAATTACAAACTGCATATTTTCTGTGTCCATAAGCTCCTCAAGACCCATTCTTACAAGGTCAAGTCCCTTGTGTGCAACAAGTCTTGTTACCATACCGACCAGCGGTACATCCCAGCGCTGTTCAAGACACAAACGCTCCTGCAAAGCACGCTTACATTCGCCCTTGCCGCTCATATCGTCCTTTGAATAGTTGCGATAAAGCTGATAGTCTGTTTCGGGATTATAGCTTTCTGTGTCAATACCGTTCTTGATACCGCAAAGCTTGTAGTGACGAAGATTGAGTTCGTCATGAAGTCCCCAACTGAACCACGGGTCTTTAATTTCAGCCGCATAGCTTGGAGAAACCGTTGAAACACGGGTAGCTGTTTCGATAGCACCCTTCATCATATTGAGTTTGCCGTTCATTTCAAGAATCTTTGTTTCTGATGCAGGAATGCCGACGCACTCTGTGTTAACTTCCCAGCCGTATTCACCCTGATACTGGATGTTGTGAATAGTGAACAGACTCTTAATGTTATAGTACCATGGTCTGTGTGAATAGAACAGATAGTAGTAAACAGGAACAAGAGCCGTCTGCCAGTCATTACAATGAATGATGTCGGGATGGAAATCAATGTAAGGAAGCATTTCAAGAATTGCACGGGAGAAGAAAGCAAATCTTTCAGCGTCGTCATAATGACCGTAGAGAGTGCCTCTCTTGAAATAATATTCGTTATCAATAAAATAGTATGTACAGTCATTCCATCTTGCCCAGAACAAACCGCAATACTGATGACGCCATGCAACCGGCACGGTAAAGTTTGTGATGAAGTTCATGGAGTTTTTAAGTTCCTGCGGAATTGTGCCGTAAAGCGGAACAACAATTCTGCAATCCTGACCTTTTCTGCAAAGTGTGTGCGGAAGACTTCCTGCTACATCAGCAAGTCCGCCACTGCCGCAGAAAGGATTAGCCTCTGAAGCACAGTATAAAATTCTCATTGTAAGATTACCTCCTGTTTAAACAACTTTATACAACAGATTTTTTAGCAATATAAATGGGGTACGAATCATATCCCATAAGTGATCGACCATCCTTGATGGTAACATCCTTATCTATGATAACATAGTTGAGGTTGGTATTGCAACCTATTTTTGTGTCCTGCATTACAATACAGTTAGAAAGCTTTGCGCCTTCGCCGACATAAACGCCCTTTGAAATAACGCAGTTCTCAACCTCACCGTTGATAACACAACCCTGTGCAATGATTGAATTTTTCACATTGCTTGTAAGTCCGTAGCGTGACGGAGCGTCATCTCTTACCTTTGTATAGATAGGTCTTTGCGGATTGAAAAGCTCATCCCTCACTTCTTTTTTCATAAGATCCATATTGAACTCAAAGTAATCGTTGATTGAGCTGATTGCCGCACAATAACCCTTATTTTCATAAGCATAAATACTGTATTTGCCCAGACTGCTCTGAAGAAGTCGCTTTACATCAAGCTGATTAACGCTGATGGCGTTTCGGATTTCACTCATAAGAAGGTCTTTCTTGATGAGAATAGAGCCGTATGCGTGGTTGAATACCCCTTTGTCAACAACACCGGGCTTTACAAAATCTGATTTACCTTGCCGTCATTATCTACATCAAGGGTAATCGGTCTGTCATAGCCCTGCGGAATTGCATGATTCTTATATATAAGTGTAATGTCTGCCTTCTTCTTTGAGTGAAAGTCAAAAACATCTGTGTAATCAATGTTAGTAATTACATTGCCCTGTGAAATAAGCACATACTCCTCACGGCAATGCTCAATGTAGCCGTGCATATTGTAGATTGTTTCAACAAAGCTTGAAAAAGCCTTGCCGTCATATGGTGGGAGAATTGAAAGATTGCTCCTTCTCTTTGAAAGGTCATATGCACTGCCCGAACCCACATGATCCATAAGTGACTGAAAGTTGCTTTTTGCAACTATGCCTACATTGCTGATACCTGAGTTTGACATATTTGAAAGGTCAAAGTCGATAATTCTGTATTTTCCGCCGATCGGAACGCTTGCAGTTGTTCTTGAAGATGCAAGCTCGGGGATTTTGTCGTCAAGTGTTGCCGCAAAGATGAAACCGAGTACATTATTACTTCTCATTGCCGTCCACCTCCGTGTCGCTGTCTATCATGGTTTTTGCTTTGATAACTGTGTTTTCTTTGATAACGGTATTTGCACCGACAACAGTAATTCCCCAGTCGTCAATATTTTCCGTTTCTTCGGGGTTTTGTCCGACTTTTGCATTTTTGCCTACAACGGTGTTTTCGGCAATGATAGCAAACTGAACCTCGGCACCGTCCTCAATTACCGCACCGGGCATGATGATTGAAGAATTAATCGTAGCATTTTTACCGATTGTAACACCTGCAAAGAGAATTGAGAACTCAAGGTTGCCGTAAACATTGCATCCGTCGGCAACGAGTGAATTTTGGATTGACGCCTCGTTTGAAACATAGTGCGGAGGCATCATCGGGTTTCTTGAGTAGATATCCTTGAGGTCTAAAGTAACCTTTGGATCGAGAAGATCCATATTAGCCTCCCAAAGGCTGTCGATTGTTCCCACATCCTTCCAATAGCCTTCAAAAGGATATGCAAACATACGCTCACCTGCGTCAAGCATGGCAGGGAGTACATCCTTACCGAAATCGTGGCTTGAACCCTCTTTGAATTCATCCTCCGTAAGATACTTTTTAAGTTCCTTCCAGCTGAAAATATAGATGCCCATAGAAGCATTAGTGCTTTTCGGATGAGCAGGCTTTTCTTCAAATTCGTAGATTGAGCCGTCCTCATTTGTGTTGAGAATACCGAATCTTGAGGCTTCTTCAAGCGAAACATCAATTACCGCAATTGTACAAGCGGCATTCTTTTCCTTATGATATTCAAGCATCTTGTTGTAGTCCATTTTATAGATATGGTCGCCCGAAAGGATGACCACATATTCAGGATTATAACGCTCAATGTAGTTGATATTCTGATAAATTGCATTGGCTGTTCCCGAATACCAATCTGCACCGTCAACAGCCTGATAAGGGCTGAGACAGTTTACACCCGAGTGCATACTGTCAAGATCCCACGGCTGTCCGTTTCCTATGTATTCGTTAAGAACAAGAGGCTGGTACTGTGTGAGAATACCTACAGCGTCAATGCCTGAATTTACACAGTTAGATAACGGGAAATCAATAATACGATATTTGCCGCCAAACGGTACGGCAGGCTTTGCAAGCTTTTTGGTAAGCACGCCAAGACGAGAGCCTTGACCGCCGGCAAGCAGCATAGCCACTACTTCCTTTTTTGGAAACATCTTAAAATACCTCCGATATTTATTTTATTATCTTTATTAAACTTATTAATTACAGTCTTGTGACTGAAAATATCAATTTTCTTTCTGAGCTTCATCGGGTTTAAGTTCTTTTGCACACCTCAGATAGATTACGCTGAGAGGGGGGAGAGTGAGTGAAAGTCCCTGATCAAAACCGTGAATTTTCATTACCTCGGTTTTGATATTATTACCGTTCACAACACCGCTTCCGCCGAAACGCTCTTCATCAGAGTTGAAAACCTCGTCATAAAGACCGTATTTAGGAACACCGATGCAGTATTCGTCACGCCTGATGGGCTGAAAATTACATACCGAAACAATTTCATCACCGTTTTTGTCGGTGCGCTTGAATGCAATAACACTGTTTGTGTAATCGTCATGGTGAATCCAGTCAAAGCCTTTCCAGACCGTGTCAAGTTCGTAGAGTGGCTTGCAGTCAAGATAAAATTTGTTAAGCTCTTTAAAAAATGTTCTGAGCTTTTTATGCTTTTCAAATTCAAGCAAATCCCATTGAATTGCCTCTTCGTGATTCCACTCGTCAAACTGTCCGATTTCAGTTCCCATGAACACGAGTTTCTTGCCCGGATGAGCGTACATATATGTTATGAATGCTCTCACGCCTGCAAACTGCTCGTCATACTTTCCGGGCATCTGCTTTATGAGTGAGCCTTTGCCGTGAGAAACCTCGTCGTGTGAAATCGGCAGAAGAAATTTTTCTGAAAAAGCATAATAAAAGCTGAAAGTAAGACTGTCATGATTGAACGGCCGCCACATCGAATTGAGTGACATATAGTGCAGCATATCGTTCATCCAGCCCATGTTCCACTTGAAGTCGAAACCAAGACCGCCGTCCTCTATTTTATGAGTAAGCTTTGGCCACGATGTGTTTTCTTCAGCAAACATCATAACATCGGGGTGGTACATATGAACAGCCGTGTTGAGTCTTTTTACAAAATCAACAGCGTCAAGATTTTCTTTTCCGCCGAATTTGTTCGGTTCCCATTCACCCTCGGTTTTACCGTAATCGAGGTAGAGCATAGAGGAGAGTGCGCCGATTCTCAAGCCGTCAATATGATATTTGTCGAGCCAGAACATTGCGCATGAAACAAGAAAACTTGTAACCTCGAATCTTGCGTAGTTGAAAAGGCAGGTTCCCCACGAGTCACGCTTGCTTGTTTTTGGATCGTTGCTTTCATAAAGAGGTGAACCGTCAAACCTTGCAAGTCCGAAATCGTCCGTCGGAAAATTTGACGGAACCCAGTCAAGAATCACACCAATGCCTTCACCGTGAAGCTTGTCAACAAAAGCCATAAAATCAGACGGTGTGCCATAGCGTGAAGTCGGTGCATAGTAGCCGGTTGTCTGAAAACCCCAGCTGCCGTCATAGGGATACTCCATAATCGGCATAAGCTGAACATGGGTGTAATGCATCTCCTTTAGGTAGGGGATAAGCTCATCGGCAAGCTTTTGATAGTTAAAAAAGTTGCCGTCAGGATATTTTCTCCATGAGCCTGCATGTATTTCATAAATATTCATCGGTGACGATGAAATGTTGTTTTCTTTGCGTTTATTAAACCATTCGCTGTCATTCCACGAATAGCTTTCTATATCATATACAACAGAGGCCTGACCGGGGCGGGTTTGAGCATGAAAAGCATACGGATCAGCTTTCATAAGCCTGTCGCCGTATTCGCTTTCAATGCAGTATTTGTATGTACAAAACTGTTTTACACCCTCGACAAACACTTCCCACACACCGTAACCGATGTTATACATATAGTTTGCCTCGTTGTTCCAATTATTAAAATCGCCTGCAACCGAAACGCTCCTTGCGGTTGGCGCCCACACACGGAACACTACTCCGTTTTTGTCGTTACGGTTCACGAGGTGTGCGCCCAAAAAATCATACGCACGCACTGAATCGCCGGTGTGAAAAACTTCAAGAGCCGGTCTTGCCTCGTTAAAGCTGTAATTCATAAGAATTGCTCCTTGTTTAATATCTGTTGTTTGTTGATTGTTTGCTCACACTTATATAATACCAAAATTATATGTCAATTTCAAGCAAATTCAAAAAATTTAAAACTAATTTTTCGTGTATATTTTATAAACTGCGACTAAATGTTACATTTTAAAGCATAATTTTACGAATAAAGAAAAATAAGAATAAATATCTTCCGAAAAGGAAAACAAAAAGGGCTGTCCAAAAGGACAGCCCAAAAATAATCTGTAAATTCAGATTAGCCAAGCTCAGCGAAATACTTAATTGTTCTTACCATCTGGCTTGTGTATGAGTTCTCGTTGTCGTACCAAGAAACAACCTGAACCTCATAAAGATCATCAGCAATCTTTGATACCATTGTCTGTGTAGAATCGAAGAGTGAACCGAATCTCATACCGATTACATCTGAAGAAACGATCGGATCTTCGTTGTAACCGAATGACTCAGAAGCAGCAGCCTTCATAGCAGCGTTGATACCTTCAACTGTTACATCAGAACCCTTAACAACAGCTGTAAGAATTGTTGTTGAACCTGTCGGAACAGGAACACGCTGTGCAGAACCGATGAGCTTACCGTTGAGCTCAGGAATTACAAGACCGATAGCCTTTGCAGCACCTGTTGAGTTAGGAACGATGTTAGCAGCACCTGCTCTTGCTCTTCTCTTGTCGCCCTTTCTGTGAGGACCGTCAAGAATCATCTGATCGCCTGTGTAAGCGTGGATTGTTGACATGATACCGCTCTGGATTTCTGCATACTTGTTAAGTGTGTCAGCCATAGGAGCGAGGCAGTTTGTTGTACATGAAGCAGCTGAAATGATTGTATCGTCAGCTGTAAGAGTCTTTTCGTTTACGCTGTAAACGATTGTCTTGAGGTCGTTGCCTGCAGGAGCAGAAATAACAACCTTCTTAGCGCCGGCATCAATGTGAGCCTGGCTCTTTGCCTTTGATGTATAGAAACCTGTGCACTCGAGAACTACATCAACACCGAGTTCGCCCCAAGGAAGCTCAGCAGCGTTTGGCTTAGCGTAGATTGTGATCTCTTTGCCGTCAACGATGATTGAGCCTTCGCCGGCCTCAACTGTGTGAAGGTTTTCACCGATCTTACCGCAGTAGCCGCCCTGTGCTGTATCGTACTTGAGAAGGTTTGCGAGCATAGCAGGATCTGTAAGATCGTTGATAGCTACTACTTCGTAACCCTCAGCACCGAACATCTGTCTGAAAGCAAGACGACCGATACGGCCGAAACCGTTAATTGCAACTTTTACTGACATAAAATCATTCCTCCTAAAATTCTAAGGTGCTTCTATTATATTACATTTTTTCATTTCTTCAATAGCTTGACAAAATTTAACGAAAAATTTTTGACTTTTTTACAAATACGGTAAAAAACACGGTCACATCTTGCTTTTTTAAGGCAAATTTAAGCTGTAACCGTCAAAAAGCTGTAATCTTTTTTATTTCCGTAATAATTATCTGCAAAATTCCCGTGCTTATTCTTGACAATTTGGTTATTTTATTATAAAATTGTATAGTCCGCTGATGCGGATTTTGGCAAAAGTACAGTTTTTGACTTTTGCGACTTTTTTAATCAGACTCTTTAAAAGAGCCGTTATATATAGATATTTTTTATAATTTTTATGGCGTTTCGCCTTTTGAAACGCTCTGTGCAACCTGTACGGTGTTTTGCGGTTGCGTATATATAATGTATTAAAAATATTTACAAAGTAAAAATGAAAATTGAATATCTTTTTAACGGCACCTTTAAAGTCTAATTGATTGGGAACTGTGAAATATTAAAAAATCAAACTAAGGAGGTGTCCAGATTGCCATTGTGGATAAGTATTATCTGCATTGTCGCCGCAGTTGTTATCGGCGCAGGTGCAGGTATTTTCCTTGGAATTGCCATCCGCAAAAACACTGCCGAGAAAGAAATCGGAAGTGCTGAGGAGGAGGCAAAGAAGATTGTGGCTGATGCAATCAAAACAGCCGAAGCAAGGAAAAAAGAAGTAGTCCTTGAGGGTAAAGACGAGGTTCATCGTTTCAGAAACGAGAGCGAGAAAGAAATTTCCGATCGACGCAAGGAAGTTCAGCGTCAGGAGAGAAGAATCCAGCAAAAGGAAGAAACTCTTGACAAAAAGCTTGACAATATGGAACGCAAGGAAGAAAAGGTCAACAAAAAGCTTCGTGATGCAGATGCAAAACTCGAAGAAGTTGAAACTCTGAAAAAGAGCCAGTTTGAAATGCTTGAAAAAATTTCGGGCTACACGGCAGAACAGGCTAAAAGCTATTTGCTTTCACAGCTTGAAAATGAGCTTGCTCACGAGAAGTCGGTTAAGATTATGGAATACACCGAACAGCTCAAAGAGGAAGCAGACGACAAGGCAAGAAACATTATTTCGCTTGCAATTCAGCGACTTGCAGCTGAGCAGGTTTCAGAGGCAACAATTTCGGTTGTTCCTCTGCCCAATGACGAGATGAAGGGCAGAATTATCGGTAGGGAAGGCCGTAACATCAGAGCCATCGAAACTCTTACGGGTGTTGATCTTATTATTGATGATACGCCGGAGGCTATCACGCTCTCATGCTTTGAGCCTGTAAGAAGAGAAATTGCAAGAATTGCACTTGAAAAGCTTATTGCAGACGGCAGAATCCATCCCGCAAGAATTGAGGAGATGGTTGAAAAGGCAAGAAGAGAGGTTGAATCCGAAATCAAGCGTACAGGTGAGAGAGCCGTGCTTGACGCAGGTGTTCATAACATTCATCCGGAGCTTGTCAAGCTTCTCGGCAGACTTCGTTACCGTACAAGCTACGGTCAGAATGTACTTGATCACTCTCTTGAGGTTTCATACATTGCAGGTATGATGGCGAGCGAGCTTGGTCTTGATCCTACAATTGCTAAGCGTGCGGGTCTTTTGCACGATATCGGTAAATCCATTGACCATGAGGTTGAGGGAACACATATTCAGATTGGTGTCGATCTTGCCAAAAAGTATAAGGAAAGCGACGCTGTTATTCACGCTATTCACGCTCACCACGGTGATGTTGAGGCGAGAACAATTGTTGCCTGTCTTGTACAGGCGGCAGACGCTATTTCAGCCGCAAGACCGGGTGCAAGAAGAGAAAATGTTGAAAACTACATTAAGCGACTCCAGAAGCTTGAAGAGGTTGCGTCTTCTTTTGACGGTGTTGAGCGTACCTTTGCAATTCAGGCAGGCCGTGAGGTTAGAGTTATGGTTAAGCCTGAAATTGTCAATGATGAGCGTATGATTCCGCTTGCAAGAGATATCTGTAAAAAAATCGAAGAAGAGCTTGAATATCCCGGACAGATTAAGGTTAATATTATCCGTGAAAGCAGAGCGTCCGATTTTGCAAAATAAAATATCTTGATTTTAACTACGGTTGACAGGATTATGTTGACCGTAGTTTTTATTTTGTAGGGACGATATTATCCGCCAGTACGGCGAGCCGCCGTACCTGATTCGTATAGATAGGTTCATTAAATGAAAAATTGAAAATTGAAAATGGAAAATTGCGGTCGGGAATATGGTTTGCAATATAAAAAACATATTATGCTCGAGCGTAGTATAGTAGCTGTTTGCACAATTTAATGTAGCGGCGAACTGTGTTCGCCAATCATTTCGTGTGCTAACACGAAATGAATAAATCGCAATTGTATTTTTATATCATAATTATCTTAAACAAATAATTTATATTGAGTCGGTTTGGTTTTGTAACCAAACCGATTGGCGAACGAGGTTCTCCGCTACAAACGCTACAAAGAATATGCTGTAATCAAAAAATAATTTGCAAGAAAATTAAATAAACTTGCAAAAATTAAATTTGTGCCGTAGCTTAGATTTTTGACCTGTTATTGTAAACTGTAATTTAAAAAACAGCAAAAAACTTTAAAAATATTCAAAAAGTATTGACAATCGGTTAATAAGGCTTTATAATTCAAGACAGTAAGGCAAAGGTCTTACGAAGTTTTCGGAAAACTGAATATAAAAGGACAAGGAAGTTCACTTTGGTTTCTTCTGATTTTGCAACAAATTTTTAAAAACTTGCAAAATCGGATAAAAACATTGTGAGCTTTATTTTTTGCTTCGGCAAAAACGGTTTATGTGGAGGTTAAAAATGGATTCAGGAAATATAGGCTTTGTGCTGCTTTGTGTGCGGCTTTCGTATTTGTAATGACTCCGGGTCTTGCAATGTTCTACGGCGGTCTTGTACGAAAGAAAAATGTTGTAAATACAATGATGACATCAATTTTATTATCGGTGTCGGAATTGTTATGTGGGTGCTTTTCGGTTATTCGCTTTCGTTTGCTCCTTCGGGAAATGCTTTTATCGGTGATTTCCGTTGGCTCGGTCTTGAGGGTGTTTCACTCACGGAGGGCTACACGGATGGTGCGTCAATTCCGAATATGGTATTCTCAGCGTTCCAGATGATGTTTGCCGTAATCACCCCTGCTCTTATTACGGGTGCGGTTGCAGGCAGAATGAAGTTTAAGTCAATTTTCGTTTTCACAATTTTCTGGTCGCTTATCGTTTATTATCCGCTCGCTCACATGGTGTGGGGACAGGGAGGACTTTTAGGTGCAGACGGTATCGGTGCTCTCGACTTTGCAGGCGGCGATGTTGTACATATCAGTTCGGGTGTTTCGGCACTTGTACTTTGCATACTCCTCGGCAAGCGTCACGATTATGAACATTCAATTTACAGGATTCACAATATCCCGACAGTTGTACTCGGTGCGTCGCTCCTTATGTTCGGTTGGTTCGGCTTTAATGCGGGTTCTGCACTTGCCGCCGACGGTCTTGCGGCTCACGCATTTATGACAACGGGTGTTTCAGCCGCAGCCGCAATGCTCTCGTGGATGCTCTGCGATATTATCAAGAACAAAAAGCCTACGCTTATTGGTGCAAGCACGGGTATGGTTGCAGGTCTTGTAGGTATCACACCCGGTGCCGGCTTTGTTCCGATGTGGGCGGCAGTTATTATCGGTTTGACAACAAGCCCCGTTTGCTATATTATGATTTCATACGGCAAGAAAAAATTCGGCTTTGACGATGCGCTTGACGCATTCAGCTGTCACGGTACAGGCGGTATCTGGGGCGGACTTCTCACAGGTGTGTTCTCATGTACGGCAATCAACAGCAGTGCAGGTAACGGTCTTGTGTACGGTGAGTTTGCACAGTTCGGTGCTCAGGCGGCAGGTATCGGCATCACAATTGTAATTGCGGTTGTCGGAACACTCATCTGCTACGGCATCACAAGACTTCTTACAGGCAAAATCAGGGTTGACCTCAGAGATGAGCTTATGGGACTTGATGTTTCACAGCACGGTGAAGCTGCTTATCCGTCATTTAACGGTCTTGACAACTAACGGAGGTTTTAAAGTATGGAAAACAATAACGATATTCAGCTTATAAAAATAGAGGCCGTTGTTCGTGAAGAAATGTTTGTAGATGTCAAAAAGGCTCTCACGGATATCGGCGTAAACGGAATTACAGCGTATCAGGTTGTCGGCTGCGGAATTCAGCGTGGTATGTCGGAGTATGTAAGAGGACAGAAGGTTGATGTTCAGGTTTTGCCGAAAATCAAGTTTGAAATTGTTGTTTCTTCCGAAGAATGGGAGAGAAAAACAATTGAGGCAATCAGAAAAACAGCCTTTACGGGCAACCCGGGTGACGGTAAAATATTTACCTACTATCTTAAACAGGCGGTTAAAATCCGTACGGGAGAAACAGGTTACGATGCAATTCAGACTCCAAACTTTGACGACTGATATTTTCCTATTTTCCTATATCAAAAAAGTGCGTACCGAATTTCGGTACGCACTTTTTGCTTGTTTATGAAATTATTACCTTTTTATTGTAACATCTTCCGTATCGACAGTGTTGTCACGAAGTCGATTGTAATAATCGGGATTTGAATGCTTTATGCTTATCGGCTTTAGCTCGGGAGTTGCAAAGCAGTGTGTTGTTCTGCCTGTTGCAGAAAGTTCTCCGTTTTTATTGTTGAAGAGTTTATAGTCAAAAATCATTCTTGAACCCGTAAAAAATACAAGGCTTACTTCAACGGAATACTCATCGCCGAATTTAAGCGGCTTTTTGTAACGGGCATATGCGTCAACATTTGGAATATATAATCCTTTTGATTGCATTTCGGCAACATCACAACCGATGTCGTGCATATACTGAATTCTTGCATCTTCAAAATATCTGATGTAATTTGAGTGATGAACAATGTTCATACAGTCTGTTTCATAGTATGAAACCTTTGATTTGTATAATTTTTCGGTCATATTTTCTCCATTACATATATACGGAAAATCCGTAATTATTTTTTAAGCAACAAACCGTTTTTAAGGTCCTCTGCTGCCTGTTTTTTTATTACAAAATGCTGTTTCTTGCCTGTAGCGGTTTGCGGAAGATCGTTGACAAAACGGTAGTATCTCGGAGCCTGATATTTTGAAATATTCGGTGAGCTGTCGCAGAAATTGATAAGCTCGGCAACCGTAAGACTTTCGTCGGCCTTGATTACATATGCCGCAACGCACTCGCCTCTTGTTGAATCGGGAACACCTGTTACGATACATTCCTGAACCTTCGGGTGTGAGTTGAGAATTTCCTCAATTCTTGCAGGATAAATATTTTCGCCTTTGCTGATAATCATATCATCTTTTCTGCCTGCAATTGTAACAAACTGCTCGCTGTTCCAAGTGCCGATGTCGCCTGTGTACATCCAACCCTTGTAGAACTTGTCTTTTGTAGCCTTTTCGTTATTTACATAGCAGTAGGTAGTTTTGTTCGGACATTTGATGATGATTTCTCCCTCTGTTTTGTTATCGCAGGGGACTGTGTCATCGGGCTCTGCTTTTCTGTCGTCATAAACATTTACAAGTCTTACCTCATCATCTGTGCATGATCTGCCTGCAGAACCTGCCATTTCAGGAAGGTCATACGGACGAAGAAATGTATTCCAGAAAGATTCCGTTGTGCCGTAGCCGTTAAAAATGTTGGGGGAGAGAAGCTCCTGATAGCGAATGCAAGCGGCTTTTTCAAGCGGACTGCCCATGGTAATAATGCCCTTGAGCGAAGAAAGGTTTTTCTGATGTTTTTCCTGACGGTTTGCAAGCATCTCAAGAGTTGACGGAACACCTGTGATAAATGTAATGCCGTATTTTTCGATAAAGTCCATGCAGCTTCTCGGGTTGAATGTTCTCATAATCACAAGACACGCACCTGCATAAAGGGTAGGTGTAGGACCGCCCGAATGAATACCGCCACGGTGAAACCACGGCGTCATATTCATCGTAATGTCAACGGGTGAGAGCGGAAAGTGCATAATTACATCGTGAGCCGAAAGAACTTCGTTGATTGCGTTAAGCGGAACGCCCTTTGGAGTGCCTGTTGTACCTGAGGTCTGAAGTCTTAAAACCTCGTCATAAATATGCGGTGCATAGTCAACAGGCGGATTTTCGTAACTGCTGTCCTTGATGTAATCGTCAAAGAAAATGTGTCCTTCGGGAAGAGTTACTTCCTTTTTGGAATTATTAACGCAGAGAATCAATTTTGGCTTATGCTCGCAGATTTCAAGAGCCTGTACGGCTGTTTGCATAATGTCTTCGTCGTAAACATAAACTGTTGGCTTGTTGTGTCCCATAATTTCAGCGGTTTCGCCCGGTGATAGGTTAAAGTTAGCGGGATTTGAGATTGCACCGAGCTTCTGCGGTGCAATGTAACCAAACAAAAACTGCGGTGAGTTGTAAAGCTGCATAAACACGATGTCGTTTTTCTTGACGCCGTCTTTTTTCATAGCGTTTGCAAATCTGTTTGCATCGGCATTAAGTTCTTTGTAGCTCCATGTTCTGCCGCTCTGAGGATCAATTGCGGCAGGCTTATCCGAAAAGCGTCTTACATTTCTCATAAAGCCGTTAAGCCATGTAAATTCACTTTCAAATGTTTCTCTGAACATCTGTGAATCATATGTTAAATTCATAATATCCCCCTGTCCTATTATGTATGGGTGTACATTATTTTATACACACATATGTGTGTTGCTTGTATGTTGTTTTGTCGGCAGATTATTTGCCGTATTTGCCTACGATAATACTTGAGTTCTGACCGCCGAATCCGAATGCGTTTGACATGGCAAAGTTGATTTCGGCTTTCTTTGCGGTATTTGCAACAAAGTCAATGCCGGCACATTCGGGATCAACCTCATTGAGATTGATTGTAGGCGGAACTGTGCCTGTTTCAATAGCCTTGACACAGGTAATTGTTTCTGTAATACCGCCTGCGCCCATCATATGACCTGTTGCGCCCTTTGTTGAGCTTACATAGGGGAGAGTGCTGCCGAAAACCTTCTTGATTGAAGATGTTTCAACTGTGTCACCCTTGTTTGTTGCAGTACCGTGGGCATTGATGTAGCCGATGTCGGAAGGATTGATTCCTGCCTCTGCAATTGCCTGTTTCATACAAGCGATTGCACCTCGTCCTTCGGGGTGCGGAGCAGTTACATGGTAAGCGTCATCCGTGTTGCCGCAACCTCTGATTTCTGCATAAATCTTCGCACCTCTTGCAAGAGCGTGTTCCTCTGTTTCAAGAACGAGCGCACCGCCGCCTTCACCTATTACAAAACCGTCACGGGTAACATCAAACGGACGGCTTGCAGTGCTTGGCGAATCGTTTCTTCTTGAAAGAGCTTTTGCGTTGGCAAGCGAATAAATTACAAGAGGACAGAGAACGGACTCTGCTCCTACTGCGAGCATAATATCAGCCTTGCCGCTCTGCATACACATACAAGCTGTGTTGATTGCGTCACCGCCTGACGAACAAGCTGTGCTTACCGTAAAGCTCGGTCCCTGAATATTGTAGTCGATTGCGATATTTGCGGCGGCAATGTTTCCGAGAATTTTGGGAATAAAACGAGGACCTACCTTTTTGTGTGATGCGCCTGTAAGTGCCTCCTGAGTATATGCGATTGTTGCAATACCTGCCATTGCAGTACCCATAACAATACCCGTTCTTTCGGGTTCAATCTCGATTCCGCTCTGTTTCATGGCTTCCTCAGCCGCAATATAAGCGTACTGCATAAACGGATCTGTTTTTCTGATTAAATCCTTTGGAAGATAGTCGGACGGATTAAAGTCCTTTACTTCGCCGGCAATCTGAACAGCGAGTTCAGACGGATCAAAAGTCTTAATTGTGTCAATGCCAGATGCTCCTGCTGTGATACTATTCCAGTAGTTTTCAACACCGATGCCGACAGGTGTTACCGCACCCATACCGGTTACAACTATTTTCTTCATTCGTTAAGCTCCTTGTTTTAAAATAAGTTATTTACATTTTGCATATTATTATGCTATACTTGAATTGTACCAAATATGGAAAAATTATTCAATACCGTTGATTATGCAAAAATGACGATTTGGCAGTCTTAAATTTACAGTTTTGCATAATATTGAAAAAAACCGACAAAATACTGTGGGAAATTGTCAAAACGGAGGTTATTATGGATATAAATCAGCTCAATTGCTTTATAACTGTGGCTCAAACGCTCAATTTTTCAGAGGCGGCAAGGCGGAACTATGTTTCTCAGTCAACCGTCAGCAGATATGTAAGCGACCTTGAAAAGGAGTTTGGGGTTCAGCTTTTTACACGCTCTCACCGTGATGTTATCATAACAAGCGAGGGCAAGGCGCTTTTGCCCTATGCGATTGAAATTGTTGAAACTTTAAAGAAAGCAAAAACCGTTATCAAGCAGATGCATGACGGAGGTCAGGGTAAAATTACGCTCGGCTGTGATGTTACCTCGCTTTCGTTCCCGACAAAATGTATTGCCGACTTTGCGGAAAAATATCCGGGAATTACAATTGATGTGCGACAGCTTGACGAGGCTGACCGCACACTTGCAATCACAGGCGGTGAATACGACTTCTGCTTTATGCCGAGAGATATGGTTCCCGAAAGCTCAGGTATTGAATCAATCATTACACATAATGAAACTTTGTCCGTTGTAACAGCGAAAAATTCAAAATTCAGCGGAAGAAAAAGCGTTAAGCTTTCCGAATTGGCTGACGAAAGTATTCTGGTACTTTCGGAATCGGTTGCACCGATTGTGTATATGGAAATTATGGACTTGTTCCGTACATTTCATATTACTCCTAAAATCAGTAATTCATTTGACGATCTTGTTTCCATATATGTGTCATCGTCATCGGGAATCGGCGTGTCTGTCATACCAACCTCGGTTGCCGCATACACTTCTAACGAATACACCGATTCATACCTTATTGATGATGCGGACACAAGCATAGCCTATGTTATGGCATGGGGAAAGAATATTTCAAATCCTGCTGCAAAGCTTTTTATGGAGGCTGTTAAGAAATATGCCAAGGGCGATGACAACATTTACGGGCTGTAACTGAGCATATTTCTCAATATAAATTCCAATAAAGAATTATAGTGAAAATTTCACAAAATAAACACACATTATTTTCAAAAAAGGTATTTACTTTATAAATCTTCGGTGTTATAATTACGGTAGTCAAGGAGAAGTTGACAAAATATCCTTTCAGGAGGTAATTAAAATGTACAGATTTACTTTACCGAGAGATCTCTATCATGGTGAGGATGCTCTCTCAAGTCTTAAAAATTTATCCGGCAAAAAGGCTGTTGTAGTTGTCGGCGGCGGTTCAATGAAGCGTTTCGGTTTTCTTGACAAGGCTGTTGACTATCTTAAAGAAGCAGGTATGGAGGTTAAGCTTATCGAGGGCGTAGAGCCTGACCCATCTGTTGAAACAGTTATGAAGGGCGCCGCTGTTATGCGTGAATTTGAACCCGACTGGATTGTTGCAATGGGCGGCGGTTCTCCGATTGATGCCGCAAAGGCTATGTGGGTATTCTATGAGTATCCAAACACAACCTTTGAGGAAATTATTACTCCGTTCAGTTTCCCGACACTTCGTACAAAGGCTAAATTCTGCGCTATCCCGTCAACATCGGGTACTGCAACAGAAGTTACGGCTTTCTCAGTTATCACAGACTATGCAAAGGGTATCAAATATCCGCTTGCTGACTTTAATATCACACCTGATGTTGCTATCGTTGATCCTGCACTTGCCGAAACAATGCCGGCTAAACTTACTGCTCACACAGGTATGGACGCTATGACTCACGCAATTGAAGCTTATGTTTCAACTCTCAACTGTGAGTACACAGATCCGCTTGCACTCCACGCAATTGAGATGATTCACGACAACCTCAAGAAGTCTTATGAGGGCGACATGGCTTGCCGTGATAAAATGCATGATGCACAGTGCCTTGCAGGTATGGCATTCTCAAATGCTCTGCTCGGTATCGTTCACTCAATGGCTCACAAGACAGGTGCGGCTTTCACAGGCGGTCACATTATTCACGGCTGTGCAAACGCTATGTATCTTCCTAAGGTTATCAAGTATAACTCAAAAGATCCTGTTGCAGCTGAGCGTTATGCTAAGATTGCTAAGTTCATCAACCTCAAGGGCGAAACAACAGAAGAGCTTGTTGACGCACTCATCGCTGAACTCCGTTCAATGAACGATCAGCTCAACATTCCGCAGGGCATTAAGAACTACGGTCCGGGCGGCGTTAAGGCTGACGAGAGCATTATCGACGAAAAAGAATTCCTCGAAAAGCTCCCCGAAGTTGCCAAGAACGCAATTGCCGATGCTTGCACAGGTTCTAACCCACGCCAGCCAAATCAGGAAGAAATGGAAAAACTTCTCAAGGCTTGCTACTACGATACAGAAATCGACTTCTGATTCGTTTGACAAATCTATTTGTACTTATCACAGCTCTCCGTTTTCGGAGAGCTGTTTTTTTAATAAAAAATCCGCATAAAAATGCTCTTAAAAGGCATAAAAATCATATGGACAATATTGCTTTGTTGTGCTAAAATTGACTTGAAATTGATGAATTTGGTGACATAAAATGAAAATTGCAGTAATAAACGGTCAGAACCATAAAGGCTCAACCTATCATATTGGCAAGCAGGTTGCCGATAAATTAGGCGGCGAGGTTACGGAGTTTTTTCTTCCGAGAGATTTCGGCGATTTTTGCGTAGGTTGTACGCAGTGTTTTCTAAAATCCGAAACACTTTGTCCGCATTATGAGCGACTGAAAAAGATTACCGAGGCTATGGACGAGGCTGATGTACTCATCTTTACAACGCCCGTGTATGTTTATCATTGCACAGGCTCAATGAAAGCATTTCTTGATCATTACGGTTATCGTTGGATGGTTCACCGTCCCGAACAGAAAATGTTCACAAAGCAGGCGGTTGTAATTTCGACAGCCGCAGGTTCGGGTACAAAATCTGCCAACAAGGATATCGCCGACAGTATGTTCTTTTGGGGCGTTCCAAAAACTTATCGTTACGGTGTCAATGTTCGTGCAACAAATTATTCAGGCGTCACCGATGAACTCAAAAAGAAAATTGACAAAAAGACTACCTCAATTGGCAATAAGGTAAAGAAAAGTAACGGCAAAGTTAAGGCAGGGTTAAAAACAAAAGGCTTTTTCTTTATTATGAGAATGATTCAGAAAAGCGGCTGGAATGAAGCCGATAAAAATTACTGGGCAGAACGAGGTTGGAACGGTAAAAACAGACCGTGGAAAAATACATAAGGAGATGTTTTAAATGGCAAAAAATACTGAAATCAGCTTGAGAAACAAGGTTATTTATTCGATTTATGTCCGCAACCACACAAATGACGGCACATTTAATGCCGTTGCAGAGGATCTTGATCGAATAAAGTCACTCGGCACGGACATCATTTGGTTTATGCCGATTCATCCGATTGGCGTCAAGAATAAAAAAGGCTCTCTCGGCTGTCCTTATGCAAACAAGGACTATCGCACAACAAATCCGGAATACGGAACAATGGACGATTTCAAGAGCCTTGTTGAAAAAATTCACGCAAAGGGCATGAAGTGCATCATTGATGTTGTTTATAACCACACTTCGCCCGACTCAAATCTTTCGGTTGAACATCCCGAATTTTTCTACAGAAAGCCGGACGGCAATTTTGGCAACAAAGTCGGTGATTGGAGCGACATAATCGACCTTGATTATTCTAACAAAGAATTATGGCAATATCAGATTGATTCACTCGTTATGTGGGCGAAGATTGTTGACGGCTTCCGTTGCGATGTTGCATCATTCGTTCCCGTTGAATTTTGGAAACAGGCGAGAGAGGCTGTTGCAAAGGTAAATCCCGACTGCATTTGGCTTGCCGAAAGCGTACACAGCTCTTTCAATGTGTTCTCTCGCAAGAGCGGAATTTATACCGCAAGCGACTATGAGCTTTTTGACGCTTTTGATATGGAATATGACTACGATATCCGTGAGGTTTTCGACAAATATTTGAAGGGCGAAACCACACTTTCAAATTATATGGATATGTTCAATTATCAGGAGGCAATTTATCCGCAGAATTACGATAAAATGCGTTGCCTTGAAAACCACGATCAGCCACGAATTTGCCACTATGTTAAGGAAAAGAGCGACCTTGAAAATTACACCGCTTTTCTGTATTTCTTGAAGGGTTCAACTCTCATCTATGCAGGTCAGGAGTTCGGTTGTGACGAAACTCCAAGCCTTTTTGACAAGGATGTTTTCCCACGCAACACAGGCATTGATTTGAGCAAACTTCTTGCAAAGCTTGATACAATCAAGAAAACCGTTCTTGATGATGACGATTATTTCAGGGCTGATGCAGACGATGAAAACGATATTGCAATTCTTGAGCGTGACAACAACAAGAGCAAAAAAGTCGGCATTTTCAGCCTTAAATCAAAGTCGTCTGATGTAAAAGTTGACCTCCCCGACGGCGACTATAAGAACGAAATCAGCGGTGAGACAGTTACAGTTTCAAACGGAAAGGTTCATTGCAACGGCAATGCAATAATTATCCGCAAGTAAAATAAAATTCTATATAAGAATAATACAACCTCCCTGCAAGGCAAAATTCGATTGCAGGGAGGTTTTTGTGTAGATAAATGTTCCTGTTTAATTTTGTTTTGATTCAAATTCACTTTTTAACATGGAAAAATACAATCGACCTACATATTCTCCGTCCATATAAAAGTAATCACGCAATGTTCCTTCATATGTAAAACCGCATTTTTCTATGACACGCTTTGAAGGTTTATTTATTGTCTTTGTACAAATCTGTACCTTGTGCAGATTAATTTTATCAAATCCATATTGTATAACTGCTTTCGTTGCTTCGGTAGCATATCCTTTGCATTGAAAATCAGAGCCTATGCAATATTCTATTTCGGCAAAATTATTTTTGCTGTCAACAAGAAAATATGCTATCTGACCTATACATTCACCTGAATTTTTTTCTATGATTGCCCAACGGTAGTAATCATTTTTTTGATACGAATTGATATATTTTTCGAGAAGTTCATCAACTTCTGCTTTTGTGGTGTAAACAGGTTCGGAATACAGAGACTGAATTTTTTTATCGGCAATCCAATATTTTAACATAGCCTCGTCGTCTGAAATTTTAAATTTGCGGAGTATCAATCTTTCTGTTTCTATAGTGTCTGTTCCGATATGTGTAAGCATATTTATCCTCCTAAAATAAGTTGTATATATTATTTTCTTTTACTATTTTGAAGTGAAAAACTAATTTTCACCATATTAAAAAATAATTTCCTACAAATTTTACATTAAAAATTTGATCGTGTCTATCAACTGAATTTAACCGAAATGTTAGCGTTGGTTGGGGATTTTAGTCTTATTTCTGAACAACATGGCAAGCGGAGTAATGATTAAATAGAGGATTGTCAGTATCACAAAGAACATTATATCAGCATTGAGGAATACATAAATTATGTTAAACCCAAAATGCAAAAGCACAGAGTAAATCAGATTGTTGTGTCTTTCAAGAAAAATGTTCATCAGAACGGTGATTGATGTGATAACGACAATGTTTGAAATGATGTAGGGAATAGCCCTCAAATCAGTAAATTCTGAATCAACTATCCACAAAAGTGTGTGCCAAAAACACCAAACAAGTCCCTGACAAATTGACGATTTTATAAACGAGTATCTGCTGTTAAATTCTTCACGCATAAAACCTCGCCACCCATAAGAGCGGTCATTTCTTCAATGCGTTCCAAAGAAAACGGTGGTTCGCAAAGCAGTTTTTTATATGCTCACTTAGCTTTCTTTTTATTACTGCCGAAAATTTTAGTCGGAATAATGCTTCCGAGGAATGCGGCGAGCAAAATCCACGGAATAACTCTTGCGTCAAAGCAGAGCAAAAGAAGCATTGTTACGGCAAGCGGTTTTTTCATTGTGACACCGAGAAGTCCTGCCGTTATGACTGCTGCACAGAATGCCGTGTCAAGTCCGCCGAGCATTGCAACACCGTAGCCGATGCTTACTCCGCAGAAGATGACAGGGAAGAAGTGACCGCCTTTCCAACCCGACTTTATGCAGATGTTTGTGAGAACAAGTTTAAGCACACCGCTGATAATGAGAATCCACGGTGCAAATTCGGCAAAGCTTTCCTTGACAACGGTAATGCTTTCTTCTCCCGAAAACATTGTGAGGGGGAGGTATGTACCCATAACACCGAGGATAATTCCGCCGAGAGTTGTGCTGATAATAATGCCGAGCTTGCCCTGAATGAGTGCGAAAAATTTTTCGAAAATCTTTGAAGATATGATAAACAGAAAACCGCATACAGCACCCAAAAGTGCGAGAGGAATTCCCCACAAACGCTCAAAATTTGTAATGTTATAACCCCCAAGTCGTGGAAGTCCCATACTTCCGCCGAAAACGGAGTTAAGCAAAAACAGAGTTCCCGCCGCAAAAAGTACGGCAATGATGTTTGAAATTAGCTTTGTTGAACGGATATCGGTAGGCTTTTCTTCGCTGTCAAGCCTTTCTTCATTGACCGATGCAAGACCGAAAAGCGGTGCGTAGAATACCGCACTCAGGGTTGCGCTTATGCCAATTTGCATTAGTTCGGGAATTTTACTTTTAGCGTCTTTCATATGACTCCTGCCCAGTAGCAAAGTCCGACGATAACGCCTGTCAAGCCTGCCTCAGGACCGAGACTTCCGCCGAAAACAAGGGGCAAAAGTGCCGAAATGCAGAGCAAAAGCACCTTGTTGTACGGGTAAAATTTATCTTTTTTACCTTTTTCATAACCTCGTCAAGTTCATCGGGAACGGCATTTGTCAGCTTTTGCCATATTCCGAGAATAATTCCGCCTGCCGTACAGACGATAATCGGATAAAATTTGAAATCAAAATTTGACGGAATTGTATCCCACACAAGACCGATTCCCAAACCCATAAGTTTTAGAAACAGCCATACTATCAGCGAAGTAACCGCACCGCTGAATCCGCAAAAAATGTAGTATAAAAAATTGTTGGCAACAGTCCGTTTAGTCATTGTCGCACCTCCGTGTGTTTATAATTGGATTATAACATAAAACACAGCAAAAAAACAATTATTCCGCACAAAAAGTACGAAATAATTGCTTTTTATTATTTTTTTAATTTTAGAGCCTCTTCTAAACAAAAAAGGCTGACACCAATGCCGATGTCAGCCATAAAAATCTATTTGATTTTAAATTTCAAAAGCGGCGCTTACCTTTTTGAATTCTCTTTTTCTGATGATGAAGTAGGCAATCAAAACGGATGTGCCTGTGATAAGCCATGAAACGGGGTAAACCATAAGGAGCATATCATAGGTGTGGAATGCCTTGAATACCGTGAAGAGCCAGATGATTCTGAATACAACAGAACCGAAGATTGTGAGGATTGCAGGAAGGAGTGAATGTCCGATTCCTCTGAGCGCACCGCCGCTGATTTCGTATGAACCTGTCATAAGCTCAAGAAGCATAACAATCGCCATTCTGATGATTGCGTACTTGATAACGGTGGGGTCGGTTGTGAAGAAGGTGATGAAAAATCCGCTTCCGAGCATGAATATAACGCTCACACAGCCTGTGAAAATACAGCTGAAAAGCATACAAAGCCTAAACACCTTTTTGCATCTGTCAAATTGAAGTGCGCCGTAGTTCTGACTTGTGAATGTAACGGCTGTCTGGCTGAACGCACATACTATATAGTATGTAATGTACTCAAAGTTGAGTTCAGCCGATGAGCCTGCAACCGCCTGTGAACCGAAGCCGTTTATGGCTGTCTGAATGAATACATTTGAAATTGAGAAAACCATACCCTGAATACCTGCAGGAGCACCGATTTTCAAAATCATAATGAGATGTTCTTTCTTGAATGAAAGTTTTTTTGGATTGACTCTGATTGATTCGTCCTCGTTTCTGATGAGGAACATCATAACAAGTCCGGCGCTTATGCCGTCGGCAATTACTGTTGCAATGCCGACTCCTGCAACGCTCATATCGCAGACGATTACAAAGAAGAGGTTCAAAAGAACATTTACAATACCTGAAATTACAAGACAGTAGAGCGGACGGCTTGTGTCGCCGACACTTCTCAAAATTGCCGAACCAAAGTTGTAGAGCATTACAAACGGCATGCCCATAAAGTAAATTCTCAGGTATGTTGCCGCAAGGTCAATTACATCATCCGGTGTGTTCATCAGCCTTAACAGCGGTGCTGCGATAATCTGACCGAGTATCAGAAGAAGAAATCCGCATATAAGTGAAAGTGTTATTACCGTGTGAACAGCTTCCGAAACTTTTTTACGGTCATTTTGACCGATATATCGTGCAATCAAAACATTTGCGCCGACCGAAAGTCCCGTGAATAACAGCACAAGCATATTGATGAGCGGAGCGTTGCTTCCGACTGCGGCAAGTGCCTGACTGCTTGAAAATCTGCCGACCACCGCAACATCGGTTGAGTTGAAAAGCTGTTGAAGAATACTGGATCCTGCAAGCGGAAGTGTGAAAAGAAGAATTTTTTTTCCGAGCGGACCTTCCAGCATATTTATCTGGTGTGAGCGCTGTCGCTTTTCTTTTACGGTATTCTGACCTTTGTTTCTTCTAAACAGACTTGCAAACGCAAGTGAGAGCATTTTTTTGACTTTCTCCATTAATTTCTAACCTCTTCAATCACATAACCGTTGTAAACGATACTATCCTTTTCCGTTTTCCACAATTATTGTAATCCTGTTGCCCGAAATAAACAAGCAAAATACCTTATAAACATAAAGTTTACTTTGCTCACAATTTTAGTTACAATAACTACCTCGTCAAAATTCTTCTTTTTATGCCTTTATAATATGGTAAAAACTGCTTTTCTGCATATTTTCAGACCGATTTTTCTCAATAAGCAAGGCTTTGAATTTGTATGCAATTTGTGCCTTTTCAACAAAAGTAAAATTGCTCTCTTGTAAGCATTGACGAAAAATTTTTTAACCTACAAATAAATGATTTTAAAATTGTTGTATATGCCTATTAAATTATAATGATACAATTATGATACAAGCTTAATATAATATATTTTTAAAGGGATAAGCGAAAAGGAGTGAATGTTATGAAGAAAAAGATTGCTGTAATTGTGGTTGCAATTGTTTTATGCGTTGCCGCCGCAGTATTTGCCGTGCCGAAAATCAGTTTCTATGCGTGTGAGCCTACCGTGTATTTTGATGTTGAGTACTGCGACAAGGTTGACACAAAGATGTCTGCCGAAGATGCCGAAACCGTGAAGAAAATGTTTGAGGGCAAATCCGCATATTTTGATTCACCGTCTTGTGGTTTTTCCGAAAATGCATCAATAAGAATAGGCTGTAATACATATATGCCTGCGTGTGACGGTGATGAAACAGTTAAGCACGGATTTATGTATTTTAGTCTTTCAAAAAGCGAAAATAACGAACTTCGCAAGATTATGAAAAAGTACGGAGCAGATACGAGAAAAGCTATCTAAAACCGTTGACAGACGCATTTCCGTGTGTTAAACTTTTCTCGAAAAATATACGGAGGTGTTTTTATGAAAAACTACAACTGGGCAACACTCGGTTGCGGAGTTATCGCAAATGAGCTTGCAGCCGCACTCAAAAGCAGAGGACAGAAACTTTATTCCGTTGCAAACCGTACCCATGAAAAGGCAGTTGCGTTTGCCGAAAAGTACGGCATTGAAAAGGTTTACAACGATATTGACGAGCTGTTTAAAGACGAAAATGTTGACATAATTTACATTTCCACACCGCACAACACGCATATAAAATATCTTCGCAAGGCTCTTGCGGCAGGAAAGCATGTTTTGTGCGAAAAGTCGATAACGCTTAATTCAGATGAACTTGACGAGGCAATCTCTCTTGCAGAAAAAAACCATGTTGTGCTTGCAGAGGCAATGACAATTTTCCATATGCCGATTTACAAGGCACTTCTTGAAAAGGTAAATTCAGGTGACCTTGGCGAGCTTAGGCTTATTCAGATGAATTTCGGCAGTTACAAAGAGTACAATATGAACAACCGATTTTTCAACCGCAATCTTGCAGGCGGTGCAATGCTTGACATCGGCGTGTATGCGCTTTCGTTTGTTCGTATGTTTATGAGCTCATGCCCAAACGATGTGTTGTCGCAGGTTAAATATGCCGAAACAGGCGTTGACGAACAAGCGAGTATTCTTTTAAAGAATAAAGAGGAGGAAATGGCAACTGTCATTCTTTCGCTTCACGCAAAACAGCCAAGCGTGGCACAATCTCGTTTGACAAGGGTTATGTTGAAATCTTTGAATACCCCAGAGGCATGGAGGCAAAGATTACATACACGGCTGACGGCCATTGTGAAACAATCTCGGCAGGTCATACAAAGGACGCTTTGCTTTATGAGGTTGAAGATATGGAAAAGGCGATAGAGGGCGACACGGCTCTTATGCACCTTGACTACACAAAGGATGTTATGAAAATCATGACCGACATCCGCAAAAGCTGGGGCATGAAATATCCCGAAGAAGAGTAAGTTTTTTGAATTTAATTTGATACTAAACACAAAACTCCACCGTGATATGCGGTGGAGTTTCCTTTATATATTTGATTAAATCAGAATTAGTAGTTTTCTGCGTGGATTTCAAAATAGCTCTGTGGGTGGTTGCAGACGGGGCAAACCTCGGGAGCTTCTTTGCCTACAACAATGTGACCGCAGTTACGGCATTCCCAAACCTTGATTTCGCTCCTTTTGAAAACTTCTGCAGCTTCAACATTGCGGAGTAATGCACGGTATCTTTCTTCGTGGTGCTTTTCGATTGCGGCAACAAGGCGGAACTTGTGTGCAAGCTCTGTAAAGCCTTCTTCCTCGGCAGTTTTAGCGAAATCTTCGTACATATCTGTCCACTCGTAGTTTTCGCCCTCGGCAGCGGCAAGAAGATTTTCTGCTGTGTCGCCGATTCCGTTAAGCTCCTTGAACCACATTTTTGCGTGTTCTTTCTCGTTGTCTGCCGTTTTTAAGAAAAGGTTTGCAATCTGCTCAAAGCCCTGCTTTTTGGCAACAGACGCAAAATATGTGTATTTGTTACGAGCCTGTGATTCGCCTGCAAAAGCAGCCTCAAGGTTCTTTTCTGTCTGTGTTCCCGAATACTTTGTTGTTTTAGCCATAATATTTCCTCCGTTAAATTAATTTTTTGAAATTTAAAATACTCAATACGCCTTTGTGTATTTACTTTTTGAACAAAATAATAATCATTATTGATTTAATACTACTATACCTTTTTTTATATAGATTTGTCAATAGATTTACGCAAAAAAATATTTCTTTTTTAGGATAGGCATATTTCATTTGAAAATACCTATCCGTTATTTTATACCTGTTTTTTCGATTTTATTACTATTTTTGCGAAAAATATTGCTTGTGTATTGTTGCAATTTGCTAAAGTGTTGGATGTGTAAAAATTTTACCTTGACTTTTCACCCTGTACAGTATAAAATAGTTCTCAAAGAAACGCATAGTAAATTGATAGGAATTGTAGGTTAAACAAAATAACCTCAAAAATCCAAAAGGTGACGCTTATGAAAAACATTTACAATCTGAAGAAAATACGAATGTGTACCTCATTTGGAGGCAAGCCGTACTGTTGTATGTAATTGCCTGTCAGAATCTAAAATCAAATTAATTTGAAGTGAGGTAATCAAAATGAAAAATTTAAGAACAAAAGTATTATCGGCAGTATTGGCAGTTTCAGTATTGGGTGCGTCAGCGGTTGCCTTTACAGGATGCGGTAATAAAGATACAACAAACGATTCAAAAGTAACATTAACAAATGTTTCGTATGACCCTACACGAGAGCTTTATGAATCATATAACAAGATTTTCGCAAAGCATTGGAAAGAAGAAACAGGACAGGATATTGAAGTTACCCAGTCACACGGCGGTTCGGGCAAACAGGCTCTTGAGGTCGCAAACGGTCTTGAGGCGGATGTTGTAACACTCGCACTTGAATACGATGTAAACGCAATTCGTGACGCAGGTCTGATTGAGGACGGTTGGGTAAATGAGTTCGACAATGACTCTTCACCCTACACTTCAACAATTGTATTCCTTGTTCGCAAAGGTAATCCGAAAAACATCAAGGATTGGGACGATGTTGCAAAAGACGGTGTGGGCGTTATCACTCCAAACCCGAAAACTTCGGGCGGTGCAAGATGGAACTACCTTGCCGCTTGGGCGTATGCAGACAAGAAATATAACGGTGATGAGGCAAAAATTGAAGATTTCATTAAAAAGCTTTATCAAAATGTGCTTGTTCTTGACTCAGGCGCAAGAGGTGCTACAACTTCATTTGTAGAAAACGGACAGGGCGATGTTCTTCTTGCTTGGGAGAATGAGGCGTATCTTTCAATCAAGGACAATCCCGACGAGTACGAAATCGTTACTCCGAGCGTCAGCATTCTTGCACAGCCGTCTGTTGCTGTTGTTGATGAAGTGGTTGACCAAAGAGGCACTCGAAAGGTTGCAACAGAGTATTTAAATTATCTTTACAGCGATGAGGCTCAGCGTATTGCAGGCGATAACTATTACCGCCCTTATAATAAGGAAATTTTGAAGGAATACTCCGATGTGTTCGACCTCAACATTAATCTTGTAACAATCAACGATTTCGGCGGTTGGGACGAGGCTCAGAAAAAGCACTTTGCAGACGGCGGTATCTTCGATAAGATTTACGAGAAAAAATAAAACCGATTAAAAAATGACATCAGGCGGTTTATAGGCAATTCAGTCTGATGTTGGATGATATTTTACAGGGGAAACAGGTGTGATGATGGTTCAGGCAAAAAAGTCAAAAAAAGCAAAAAGAGTAATCCCGGGCTTCGGTCTTTCTTTGGGTGTAACAATTACATTATTAAGCCTTGTTGTGCTGATTCCTCTTGCCGCTCTCGTTATTTATACGGCACAGATGAGCCCCTCTGAATTTTGGAAGGCAATCACCCGTGAAAGAGTGGTTGCAAGCTACAAGGTTAGTTTTATAACCGCATTTATTGCATCTCTCATCAATGCCGTTATGGGTGTAATTCTTGCGTGGGTGCTTGTTCGTTACAAATTCCCGGGCAAAAGAATTCTTGACGGTATGATTGAACTTCCGTTTGCACTTCCGACAGCGGTTGCAGGCATTGCACTTACTTCTCTGACTGCCGACACAGGTCTTATCGGTGGATTTTTTGCAAAGTTCGGCATAAGCATTGCCTACACAAGAGTTGGTATTACGGTTGCACTCGTGTTTGTTGGAATACCTTTTGTAACAAGAGCAGTTCAGCCTGTTCTTGAAAAGCTTGATCCTGTTTATGAAGAGGCGGCAGGAGTTATGGGTGCCGGCAGATTAAGAATTTTCGGAAAAATTATTCTTCCCGAAATTCTTCCCTCGGTCCTCACAGGCTTTGGCCTTGCATTCGGAAGATGTCTTGGTGAGTACGGTTCGGTTGTTTTTATTGCAGGCAACAAGCCGTTTGAAACAGAAATCACTCCGCTTATCATTATGTCGGAGCTGCAGGAATATGACTACAAAAGTGCAACGGCAATCGCACTTGTAATGCTTGCCGCATCTTTTTTGATTCTGTTCCTTGTAAATATGGTTCAGCACAGAAATGCAAAAATTCTGAAAGGAGGAAGATAAAATGTACGAAGAAACAAAGCGTTCAAAGGTTGTAAAGTACATACTCATAGGCATTGCGCTTTTATTTGTATTCGTAATGCTCGTTCTTCCTCTTGTAACGGTAATCTGCGAGGCTTTCAAAAGCGGTGCAGAGGTGTTTTGGCAGGCTGTCAGCGATGATTACACGGTAAAGGCAATTGTGCTTACTGTTGAGGCAACCGTGTTTGCGGTACTGTTCAATACGGTATTCGGAATTTTTGCCGCCTGGTCAATTACAAAGTTCAGATTCAAGGGCAAAAAACTTCTTACAACACTTATCGACCTCCCCGTAACGGTTTCGCCCATAATCGCAGGTCTTATATTTGTACTCACATTCGGCAGACAAAGCCCGATATATCCGCTTTTAAGCGAACTTGGAATCAAGGTTATCTTTGCCGTTCCGGGAATTATCCTTGCAACCGTGTTTGTAACATTCCCGTTCATCTCAAGGGAGCTTATTCCCGTGCTTGAATCCGAGGGTACGGATGAGGAAGAAGCCGCCGCACTTATGGGTGCAAAAGGCACAACAATTTTCAGAAAAATAACATTTCCGCACATAAAATGGGCATTCCTTTACGGAGTTGTACTCTGTGCCGCAAGAGCAATGGGTGAATTCGGTGCAGTTTCGGTAATTTCGGGACATTTAAGAGGAAAAACAAACACACTTCCTCTCCATGTTGAAATTTTGTTCAACGAGTTCAAGTATGTTCCCGCATTTGCGGTTTCATCAATACTTGTGCTTATGGCGATTGCGATTTTGATTATCAGAAGTGTGGTTGAATACAAGGGAAAGAAGGATGCGTAATGTATGTTGAGCTTAAAAATATAAATAAAACTTTCGGTGACTACAAGGCATCCGACAATGTAAACTTTGGTATTGAAAAGGGCAAGCTTATCGGACTTCTCGGTCCTTCGGGCAGTGGCAAAACAACAATTCTTCGTATGATTGCAGGACTTGAAAATCCAGACAGCGGCGAAATTGTAATTGACGGAAAGGTTGTCAACGATATTCCCGCAAGCAAAAGAGGCATAGGCTTTGTGTTCCAAAACTACGCTCTTTTCAGATATATGACAGTTTTTGATAACATTGCTTTCGGTCTGAAAATTCAGAAAAAGAGCAAGAAATTTATCAAGGAAAGAGTAAACGAGCTTGTAAAGCTTATCGGTCTTGAAGGACTTGAAAAGCGTTATCCAAGCCAGCTTTCGGGCGGTCAAAAACAGCGTGTTGCCTTTGCAAGAGCGCTTGCGCCAAACCCGAATCTTCTTCTGCTTGACGAACCATTTGCCGCAATTGACGCAAAGGTTAGGCAGGAGCTTCGCTCATGGCTTAAAGATATGATTGAAAGACTCGGCGTTACAAGTATATTTGTAACTCACGATCAGAGCGAGGCTATTGAGGTTGCCGATGAAATCATAATTACAAACAAGGGCAGAATTGAGCAGATAGGCTCGCCGATTGACATTTATCAGCATCCCGAAACCGCATTTTCCGCATCATTTTTCGGTCAGACTACTACGCTTGACGATTATACAAAGTTCAAGACCTTTGATGTTGTCGATAATGTTGACCGTGCAGTTATCCGTCCCGAATTTGTAAAGGTGACAAAGCTCAGCGAAACAACCGCACAAAAAGCGTCTGTATCCGTCGGCGAGGTTATAAAGACTTCATTCAGAGGCGACAATATCGAAATTGCCGTAAAATGTGACGGAGGCACGGTTTATGCGTACAGAGGACTTGACGAAACTCCGATTACCGTCGGAGAAAAGGTCAATGTATTTCTTTATCGGCTTTTTATTACCAAAGGCGATGAGGTTCAGATTCTCCGTAACAAATCACTTCAGGAAGAATCGGTTATCATCTAATCTGTTTAATCACGATATCAACTGTAAAAAATCCTATAAAAACAAGCAAAGCACCGAGGGTAATTTCTCTCGGTGCTTTGCATTTCCTTAGTCTAATTTCAGTTTATTTTCAAATTCTGTAATCCATTTAGGTCTGTAACAGTTTGAATAATTGAATTTGTTGTTTTTTATTTCGGCAACTTTAATAAATCCGTTTTCATTATCATAAAAATTACTTCATCACACAGCGGAACAATTCTTTTTAAAGAATCGAAGCGGTTATCAAATCTTCTGCACACATCATTTTCGGAATATCATGACCGCCTTTCCGTACCCTGTTTTCAATTCTTGCAAGACTTTCTTCTTTTGAGTTAAGACCTACATAGTACATAATAACATAGTAGCCCTGTTTTCGTGCCTGCTGAATTGTTTTCTCGGTTCTGTGTCCTGAAAGAGTGGTTTCCTGTGTGAAAGAAATATTGTTATCAAGGCAGTATGTGTCAGAATAATCAACATTGTTTGTTACAATTCTTTCACCACTTAAAATTCCGTATAGGCTTGTTTTTCCAACACAGTCAAGTCCTGCGATAACTGTAAATGATTTTTTAATCATTTAATCAAATCCTTGATAACTTCGCCGGCTATGATAAGACCTGCAACCGACGGAACAAATGCGGTACTGCCGGGAACCTGTCTGCGTTGGGTGCATTTTCTCTCAGTTTCTGGAGGGCATATGCAATTTGTTTTACAGCTGATTGCCATATCGTCAACGGGTGTGATAGGCTTTTCCTTTGAATAAACAACCTTCAGCTTTTTGATACCTCTCTTTTTGAGTTCGTGTCTCATAACCCTTGCAAGAGGACAGACCGAGGTTTTGTAAATGTCGGCAACCTCAAACGCTGTAGGATCAAGCTTGTTGCCTGCTCCCATTGAACAGATGATAGGCGTCTTGGCTTTGTCGGCTTGCATAACAAGCTCAATTTTGCCTGTTACCGTGTCAATTGCGTCAACTACATAGTCGTATTTTGAAAAGTCGAATTTTTCCGAGGTTTCGGGAGTGTAGAAGGTCCGGTGTTTGTTGATGATTATGTCGGGATTGATGTCCTTGAGCCTTTCCTCTGCAACATCAACCTTGTATTTGCCTACTGTTTTTCTTGTTGCAAAAATCTGGCGATTAATGTTTGTAAGGCACACCTTGTCATCGTCAATAAGGTCAAGCTCGCCGACTCCGCTCCTTGCAAGAGCCTCCGCCGTGTATCCGCCTACACCGCCGATTCCGAAAATTGCAACTCTTGTTTTTGAAAGCCTGTCCATAGCTTCTTTGCCAATCAAAAGCTGTGTTCTTGAAAACTGATTAAGCATAAAAACGCTCCTTAATACATATTCAAATCATTTAGTATTCCTATCGGTACAATAAGTATTTACATCGGAATAAAACTCCCGCTGTTTGCTGACGGGAGGTATCTTTGTATAGTTTATATTGTAATCACTGTTTTTGTCAAGCAAAACCCGAAATTTATTGACATAGAATGGTGAATGTAGTATAATCAAAACATACCAAACAGATAGGTTTAGTGGTAAAATAACTGACTAACTTTAATTGACAATAGCTGTCGGCAGTAATAAAATAACTTTAAAAGTGTATTTTACTGTCGGATTTTATTTGTAACGGAGCGAAATTTTTATGTACTGCCTGAGCGTAAGTCACAAAACTTCAAATGTGGTTGTGAGAAAGAAGCTTGCCTTTCCAGATGAGCAAAAAAAGACATTTCTTGACGATCTTTATTATTCTGAAAATATCAGCGAGTGTTTGATTCTCTGCACCTGCAACAGAACCGAGGTTTACTTTTGCGGTGACGAATCATCTGTGAAAACGGTTGAAACCGTTCTTTCGGATTTTTCGGGAATTGATTTTGATGAACTAAAAAAGTACATCTGTCTTTTCTACGGTGACAGGGCTTTGCTCCATCTTTTCAGGGTGGCAGGCGGAATTGATTCAATGGTTATCGGTGAAGATGAAATACTCGGTCAGCTAAAGCGAGCCTACGCCTTTGCAAAGGACAACGGCACGGTTGCATATGAGCTTAATATGTGCGTTCAGGCGGCTGTTGCCTGTGCAAAAAAAATCAAGACCGAAACCGCCATTTCAAAAACATCGGTTTCAGTTGCAACTCTTGCGTCAAACGAGGCGGCAAAATTCAAAGACGGTGAGCTGAATGTCCTTGTAATCGGTGCAACAGGCAAGGTCGGCTCAACTGTTGTGAAAAATCTCTTGTCGCACAAAGGTATAAGCGTTACCGTGACTTCACGAAAACACAAAGCAGAAACTGTTTTTGAAAATACGGGTGCGAATGTGATTGATTATGACGAAAGATACAAAGCGTTTGACTTTGCAGACTGCGTAATCAGTGCCACAAGCGGACCGCATTACACGGTTACATATTATGATTTAAAAAACAATATAAAAACCGAAAAATCAAGGCTGTTTATTGACCTTGCCGTACCGCCCGACATTGACGAAAATATCCCCAAAATAAGCGGTGTAAGGCTCATTAACATTGACTGCATAAAACAGCTTGCAAACGAGAACAATGCTCTCAAACTCGACAGCGTTGAAAGTGCAAAAGAAATAATTTTTGAGGAAATTGAAGTTCTCAAAAAAGACCTTGCCTTTCACGAATTTTTGCCGTGTATGCAGTCTGTGAAAAACGCAATGCCGTCAGATTTTTCGGAAAAATTCATTTATAAGCTTAAATCCGATGTTTCGGCAGAAGAATTTGCAAGAATTCTTGAAATCTACAGAAAGTGCGGAGAGAATAACTAATGGCATACTTCCCGTTTTATATTGACATTGAAAACAAAAAAATACTTGTAGTCGGCGGCGGTACGGTTGCACTCAGAAAGATTGAAAAGCTGACGCCGTTCTCGCCGGACATAACCGTTGTTGCCCCGAAAATTTGCGATGAAATCAAGGCTTTGAATGTGAAAATCATTGACCGCAGATTTTGTGACAGCGACCTTGACGGTGCGTTTTGCGTTATCAGCGCAACCGATGATGAAACGCTCAACGGCAGAATTTTTCAGCTTTGCAACGAGAAAAATATTCTTGTCAACACAGTTGACGATAAGGAAAAATGCGGATTTATTTTTCCTGCAATTGCAAGCAAAAACGGCATAACGGCAGGAATTACAACATCGGGCAAAAGTCCGATTTACGCAAAATATCTTAAAGAGCTTTTTGTGGGAGTCCTTGAAAGTATGAACGAAAATACAACCGAGGTTTTGTGGAAATATCGCCCGATAATTAAGGAGAAAGTTGAAAAGGAAGATGACAGAAGGAAGATTTTTGAACAGCTTCTTTCGCTTTGCCTTTCGGGACTTGAACCCGATGAAAAAACTGTTGAAAATTTGATTGAGGAATACGAACAATGACGATAAAAATCGGAACACGAAAAAGCAGGCTTGCCCTTGCACAAACCGAAATGTTAATAAAAACGCTGAAAAACCGTTTTCCGAATGTTAAAATTGAAACGGTTTACATCTCGACAACAGGTGACAAAACCCTTGACAAACCGCTTACAGCTTTGGGCGGAAAAGGTGTGTTCATCAAGGAGCTTGAAATGTCACTTTTGAGCGGAGGAACAGATGTTGCCGTTCACAGCGCAAAGGACTTGCCGACAAAAATTGCAGACGGACTTGAAATTTCCGCTGTGTTGCCAAGGGGCAGCTATGGCGATGTTTTTGTTACACGCAACAATTTTGAAACAAAGGACGGCTTTGTCATCGGAACAGGCAGTTTAAGACGAAAGCTTTTTGCGGAGAAAATCTATCCTAATGCAAAATTCAAGGATATAAGGGGCAATGTTGACACCCGACTTAAAAAGCTGTTGAACGGTGAGTATGATGCCCTTGTGCTTGCAAAGGCAGGGCTTGAAAGACTTGACCTTTGCAACGGTGAGGATTACACGGTAACTCCGTTTGATGCCGATGAATTTCTCCCTGCACCGTGTCAGGGAATAGTTGCGATTGAAAGCAGAAAAAACAGCGAGGTTTCCAAAATGCTCGCTGAAATCAGCGACAAAAATACAATGCTTTCGTTTGAAACCGAAAGACAGGTTCTACACAGCCTCAATGCCGATTGTTCAACTCCCGTCGGTGCAATTTCAAAGGTTGAAAACGACAGGATAACGCTTTCTCTGTCTGCCGACTGTAAAAAAACAGTCAGCGGAACAGATAAAATTTCAAACAGAATCAAACTTGCAAAAAGGCTGGTGAGCGAAATTGAGTAACGGAAGAGTGTATATTGTCGGTGCGGGATGCGGCGATTTTGACCTGATAACAATGCGTGGTGCGGAGTATATCAGACATTGCGATGTGCTTGTTTACGACAGCCTTATAGATGTGTCATTGCTCGGTTTTGCACCCGAAACGGCTGAAAAAATCTGCGTTGGAAAGCGTTCGGGCAGACACAGCGAAAAGCAGGAAAATATTAACGAAATCCTTGTTGAAAAGGCGAGAGAGGGCAAAACGGTTGTCCGTCTTAAAGGCGGCGATCCGTTCGTGTTCGGCAGAGGCGGAGAGGAGATTGAAACCCTCAAAAGTGCCGATATTCCGTTTGATATTGTACCCGGAATTTCTTCCTCGATTGCCGTTCCCGAACTTGCGGGAATCCCTGTTACACACAGAAATCTGAGCCGAAGTGTTCATATAATCACGGGACATACGGCACAGGACACCCTGCCCGAAAATATAAAGAAATGTGCCGAAACCGACGGAACGCTTGTCTTTCTTATGGGCTTGAGAAACCTCCCCGACATTGTGGAAAATCTCATTCGTAACGGTAAATCGGAGGATACTCCCGTCGCAGTTGTGTCAAACGGTGCTTGTGCAAAAAATCAGACCGTGAGGGGAACTCTCTCGACAATCTGCGAAAATGTTAAATCAGCAGAGGTTGTTCCGCCTGCCGTTATAGTGGTTGGCGAAACCGCAAAATTTGACTTTGCCCCCACAATTACAAGACCTTTGAAAAATGTTTCGGTTACTGTTACGGGTACGAGAAAACTCTCCGACAAGCTCGGCAAAATGCTTACGCTTTCGGGTGCGGAGGTCAAAAGGCATGACCTTTTAAAGGTGATTGAATATCATGACAACGAAGTTTTTGACAATGCAATAAACGGTATTGACGGCTACGATTATGTGGTGCTTACAAGTATGAACGGTGCAGAAATTTTTATGAGCCGACTGCGTAAGCTGAAAAAGGATATCCGCAGTTTTGCAAATGTCAAGTTTGCGGTGATTGGTTCGGGAACAGCGGCTGTACTTGAAAAGTACGGAATTTTTGCCGACTGTATTCCGAATGTCTACACAACCCGTGAACTTGGAATTTTGCTTGCAAAAACGGTGAAAAGCGGCGAAAAAGTATTGATTCTGCGTGCCGAAAACGGTTCGCCCGAACTCACTCGGATTTTGGCTGATAACAACATTGATTTTGACGATGTCAAAACCTATGACATTCAGCTTGAGAAAAAGCAGGATAATTCCGTTGTTGATACCGACTTCATCACTTTTGCGAGTGCGTCGGGTGTGAATACATTTTTTGACGGCGGAGCAATTATTTCCGACAGAACTTCCGTTGTCTGCATAGGTGAAATTACCGCCGAGGCACTTGAAAGTCACGGCGTAAATTCGTTCAAGATTGCAAAAACGAAGGACACAGACGGAATTTTGAAAACTATAATCAAGGAAGTAACTTTGAAAGAAGGATAAATATATGAGAAGATTCAGAAGATTAAGAGCAGGTGAGCAGATTCGCAGTCTTGTTCGTGAAACAAGAATTGACAAGGGCGATTTGATTTACCCGATTTTCATTGCAGAGGGTGAAAATATTAAAAAGCCTGTTGATTCAATGCCGAAGGTCTACCAATATTCGCTTGACAGAGCAGACGAGATTCTTAAAGAAATTGAAAACAGCGGCATTGCAGGACTTCTTATTTTCGGAATTCCAAAGCACAAAGACGAGCTTGCAACATCAGCCTATGACGATAACGGTGTAACTCAGAACGCAATCAGATACATAAAGAAAAATTATCCGTCACTCCTTATTATTGCCGATGTCTGTCTTTGTGAATACACAAGTCACGGTCATTGCGGTGTTGTTTGCGGTCACGAAATTCTCAATGACGAAACACTTCCGCTACTCTCTAAAATGGCTGTCAGCCTTGCAAAAGCAGGTGCGGATATCATCGCTCCTTCGGATATGATGGACGGCAGAGTGTCTGCAATCAGAAACGCACTTGACGAAAACGGACTTATCAACACTCCGATTATGTCATACAGTGCAAAATTTGCCTCAGGCTACTATTCGCCGTTCCGTGACGCCGCAGAATCTGCTCCCGAATTTGGCGACAGAAAAAGCTATCAGATGGATTACGCAAACGGCAAAGAGGCTCTGCGTGAAATTGCAGACGATATTGACGAGGGTGCTGATATGGTTATGGTCAAGCCTGCACTTGCATATCTCGATATCGTAAAAGCCGCAAGCGAACGCTTTGACCTTCCGCTTGTTGCCTATAATGTAAGCGGTGAATATGCAATGGTCAAGGCGGCTGCCGAAAAAGGCTGGATTGACGAAAAGAAAATTGTGTGCGAAAATATGATTGCAATTAAAAGGGCGGGTGCGGATATCATAATCACATACCACGCACTTGATGTTGCAAAATGGATTGACGAATTTTACAAATAGGGAAGTGCTTTTATGAATACAACTCAAAGCGAAAAGCTATACGCACAGGCGCTTGACTTTATGCCCGGCGGTGTGAACAGTCCTGTCCGTGCGTGCCGTTCGGTCGGAAGAACTCCGCTTTTTATCGACCGTGCAGAGGGTTCAAAAATTTATGATGTTGACGGAAACGAGTTCATTGACTATATCTGCTCATGGGGACCGAATATCCTCGGTCACAAACAGCCCGATGTTATCAAGGCCGTGACTTCTGCCTGTCAGAACGGGCTTACATTCGGTGCGTGCCACAGCGGAGAAATTGAACTTGCCGAGCTTATCCGCAAAAACATGCCGTCAATTGAAATGCTCCGACTTGTAAATTCAGGCACAGAGGCGGTTATGAGCGCAATCCGTGCCGCAAGAGGTTTTACAAAAAGGGATAAAATCGTAAAATTCGAGGGGCTGTTACCACGGCCATTCCGACGGCTTGCTTGTAAAAAGGGCGGTTCGGGACTTCTGACAAATTCAATTCCGAACAGCGCAGGTGTGCCGAAAGGCTATACAGACACAACTTTGCTTTGCAAAGTATAATGATGAAGAATCCGTGCAACAGCTTTTTGATAACTGCGGTGATGAAATTGCCTGTGTAATCGTTGAGCCTTGTGCCGCAAATATGGGTGTTGTTCCGCCCAAAAAAGGATTTTTAAAATTCTTGCGTGAAATCACTGAAAAGCATGATTCACTTCTTATTTTTGATGAAGTAATCACAGGCTTCAGACTTTCACTCGGCGGTGCTCAAAAGCTTTACGGAGTAAAACCCGACCTTACAACCCTCGGAAAAATTGTCGGCGGCGGAATGCCGCTTGCAGTTTACGGAGGTCGAAAAGAGATTATGGAGTGTGTTGCTCCTCTCGGTTCTGTTTATCAGGCAGGCACACTTTCGGGAAATCCGGTAGCGGTAAGTGCAGGCATTGCAACGCTTAAAATTCTTGAAAAAAATAAAGATTCGATATATCCCGAGCTTGAACGCAAATCGGCAAAGATTGAAAATGCAATGAAGAACGCAGGACTTAATGTGAACCGTGTGGGTTCGATTATGACGGCATTTTTTACCGACAAAAAGGTTGTTGACTATGACACGGCAACCACAGCCGACACAAAGAGATATGCCGAGTATTACAATCATCTGCTCGAAAACGGAATCTATGCCGCACCGTCACAGTTTGAGGCGATGTTTGTTTCATTTGCACACACGGATTATGACATTGAAAAAACCTGTCAGGTTATTGAAAGCTTTAAATAAAATCCGATAAAAACAAGAAAAGCCACCGATTTTTATGTCGGTGGCTTTTTGTTTGTAATCTATCAGATGTAGTACATCGGAATGTTGTGTTCAATTTCATTGTTTTTGATATACTCATCGCAAAGCTGTGCAAGTGTAATGCTTTCGGCATATTCCTGAAGATATGACGACATCTTCGACCAAAGACTGTTGTCAATAAGTCTTATCATAACATCATCATCGCCCCGAGTGTTAAAATAAACATTGCTCAGAACATTTGCGTCAAGTGCGTTTATGATATCCTTGAATGTAATCTCTTTAAGGTTTTTTGCAATAACATAACCGCCGTTTGAACCCTTCTGACCTCGCACAAGTCCTGCCGAGCTGAGTGATGAGAGAATCTGTTCAAGATACTTTTTAGATATATTTTGCCGTTTGGCAATTTCGGGAGTTGTTACCGCATTGCCGTTTAGTGAGTGTGACGCAATGTCAATAACAGCGATGATTCCGAATTCCACCTTTGTTGAAATCTTCAATTTTATCTCCTTTCCGTGCGTTTTGTTTGCTGAAAGAGTATATAATAATGGTAACAGTTTTTAATTTAAAAATCAATACCTACTAAACGAATATGCATTGTAGGAAATAATGGAATTACGGCAAATTTTAAAGAAAAATTGTGCAAGAGGTAAAATCTTATTAAACCTATTGAAATACTATGATTAATGGAGTATAATCTACCTATATCAATCGAAGCCGTCAGACAAATTCCTACGACGGTCTTACACAAAAGGGTTGGTTGTATGAAATTAAGGGGTTGGTGATATTATGGAGTTTAACACCGCATTACTTCACAAGGGTTTTAACGGTGAAAAGGTTTTTGGCTCAACCTTAACTCCCATTTATCAGGTCAGTGCATTTTCGCACAGCTCTGCCGAACAGCTTGAAAAGGTGTTCAACAACAGAGCTCCCGGCTACGCCTACTCTCGAATAGGCAATCCCACGGTAACATCTTTTGAGAACAGAATTGCTTCCATTGAAAACGGTGTCGGTGCGGTTGCGTGTTCGTCAGGTATGGCAGCCGTTACGATGGCACTCCTGAACATTCTTGAATCAGGTGACGAGGTAATCGCAAGCGCAGGTCTTTTTGGCGGAACAATTGATTTGTTTGGAGATCTTGAGCCTTTCGGAATTGTTACACGATATGTCAACAAGGTGACAGCCGAGGAGATTGAACCGCTCATAAACGAAAAAACAAAAGCAGTCTTTGCCGAGCTTATCGGCAATCCCGGACTTGAAATTGCCGATCTTGACGCTGTATCAGAGCTTGTTCATTCACACGGTGTTCCGCTCATTATCGACAGCACAACGGCAACTCCGTATCTTATTCAGCCGTTTGAACACGGTGCGGACATCGTTGTTCATTCCTCGTCAAAGTACATTAACGGCGGCGGAAATTCAATCAGCGGAATAATCGTTGACAGCGGCAATTTTGAATGGAATACGGAAAGATACAAAGGTCTTGCAGAGTACAAAAAATTCGGTCGGCTTGCATATGTTGCAAAGCTGAGAAACGGTATCTGGCGAAACATAGGCTGTTGCCTTGCACCGTTTAATGCTTTTATGAACTCTGTCGGACTTGAAACACTCGGACTTCGTATGGAGCGTCTTTGTTACAACGCTCTTGAGCTTGCAAAGTTCTTTGAAACACAGGACGGAATCGAAGTCAACTATCCCGCTCTTGAAGCTTCTCCTTATTACAGCCTTTGTCAAAAAGCTGTTGAAGGGAAAAGGCGGTGCAATCCTCACAATCAGGGCAGGAAGTAAAGAAAGAGCGTTTAAGCTTATCAACAATTTGAAGTATGCAACAAATGCAACAAATATAGGCGACACAAGAACACTTGTAATTCATCCGTCAAGCACAATTTACGCTCACGGAACAGAAGAACAAAAAAGAAACGCAGGCGTGTTTGAGGATACAATAAGAATCAGCGTCGGCATTGAGGATATTGAGGATTTAAAGTCTGACTTCAAACAGGCTGTAGACAGTATAAATGTGAATGAATCGGAGGAGTAAGAGAAATGGCAGTTGATTATGCTACGCTTAAAAAGGGCGGCTTTATGCGTCAAAAACAGAAAAATAATTTTTCACTCAGGCTCAGAGTTGTAGGCGGCAACCTCACAGCTAAACAGCTTGCGAAAATTGCCGAGGTTTCGGAAAACTACGGTGACGGTTATGTTCACCTCACATCAAGACAAAGTGTTGAAATTCCTTTTGTAAAGCTTGATGATGTTGAGGCAGTTAAGGACGCACTTGCCGAGGGCGATGTTGAGCCGGGCGTTTGCGGTCCGAGAGTAAGAACAATTACAGCCTGTCAGGGTGCGGCGGTCTGTCCCAGCGGCTGTATAGATACATACGCTCTTGCAAAGGAGCTTGACGACAGATATTTTGCAAAGGAACTTCCGCACAAGTTCAAGTTCGGCATAACAGGCTGTCAGAACAACTGTCTTAAAGCTGAGGAAAACGATGTCGGTATCAAGGGCGGAATCAAGGTTTCATGGAAAGAGGACGCTTGTATCGGCTGCGGAGTCTGTGTAAAGGCCTGCCGTAAGGGTGCAATCACTCTTGAGGACGGGAAAATTTCCGTTGACAATTCAAAGTGTAACTACTGCGGCAGATGCTTCAAGGCTTGTCCGACAGATGCGTGGGATACTATCCACGGCTATATAGTTTCATTCGGCGGACTTTTCGGCAACCATATCAACAAGGGCGAAACAATTATTCCATTTATCGAAAATAAAGAAAAACTTATGGAAATCTGTGATGCCGCTCTTAACTTCTTTGCAGAAAACGCAAAGCCAAGCGAACGATTTAAGTTTACAATCGACAGAGTAGGCAGAGAAAAATTTGAACAGAGAATTTTGGAGGTTTACAATGGCTGATTTTGTAATTGACGATACAGTAGATATTACCGATGTGGTATGCCCGACAACTTTTGTAAAGGCAAAGGTTGCCCTTGAAGAACTTGACGAAGGTCAGATCCTTTCAATCAAAATGAATGACGGCGAGCCTGTTCAGAATGTTCCGAGAAGTATCAAGGAAGAGGGACACAAAATTCTCAAGCTCATTGACAACGAGGACGGCACATATGACCTGATTGTTGAAAAGGTTGGTGATTAAATGCCGCAGAGAGTAAGCAAAGACAATTTTCAGAGCGAAGTTCTTTCAGCCGATACACTCGTACTTGCGGATTTTTATTCCGACAGCTGTATCCCTTGCAAAAGACTTTCACCCGTACTCTTTGAACTTGAAAAAGAGTATGAGGGCAAGCTGAAAATTGCAAAGATAAATGTTAATTTTGATTCCGAGCTTGCATCGGAATATGAAGTACAGGCGGCACCCACACTCGTTTTCTTCAAAAACGGTGAAGAGAAAGAAAGGCTCAGAGGTGCGGTCAAAAAATCAGAAATAATCGAAGTGACAGAAAAACTTATTAAGGAGTAATCGTTATGACAATCACAGTTGCAGGAAACAAAAAGGAAGTTGCAGACAATCTTACGGTAGCACAGCTCATTATTGACGAGAATGTTGAAACCCCCGAGTATGTAACCGTTACAATCAATGACGAATTTGTTAAGAGCGGTACATTTGAAGAAACAACCTTAAAGGACGGCGATGTTGTAGAGTTCCTTTACTTTATGGGAGGCGGTCAGTAATGGCATTTTCAAACGAACAGCTTGAAAGATATTCAAGACACATTATTCTTAAAGAGGTCGGCGCAAAGGGACAGAAAAAGCTCCTTAATGCAAAGGTTCTCATTATCGGTGCGGGCGGACTCGGCGCTCCTGCCGCAATGTATCTTGCCGCCGCAGGTGTAGGTACAATAGGAATTGCAGATGCAGACGAGGTTGATCTCTCAAATCTTCAAAGACAGATTATCCACTCAACACAGGATATCGGCAAGCCGAAGGTTGAGTCGGCAAAGGAAACAATGGAGGCTATCAACCCCGATGTTACCGTAAAGACATACCACACATTTGTTACAAGCGAAAACATACTTGACCTTGTAAAGAAGTATGACTTCATCATTGACGGTACTGATAACTTTCCGGCAAAGTTCCTTATCAACGATGCCTGTGTAATGGCTAAAAGCCTTTCTCACACGCCGGAATCATCAGATTTAAAGGTCAGCTTATGACCTATGTGCCGGGTGAAGGCCCTTGTTACCGTTGTGTATTCAAGAACCCTCCGCCAAAGGACGCAGTTCCAACCTGTAAGCAGGCAGGTGTTATCGGTGCAATGGGCGGTGTAATCGGCAGCCTACAGGCAATGGAAGCTATCAAGTACATCATCGGTCAGGGCGAGTTGCTCACGGGCTATCTTCTTACATATGACGCACTCAAAATGGAATTTCGCAAGGTAAAACTTCCGAGTGACACACACAATTGCGCAGTCTGCGGTGACCATCCGACAATCACAGAGCTTATCGACTACGAACAGGCAGAATGTGACGGTGTTCATTTATGATAAAACTTACAAAAAGTGACTTTGAAAAAATACTTGCTCACGCTGTAAAGGAGCTTCCCGATGAGGCTTGCGGCCTTATTGCAGGAACGGTTGAGGACGGTGACAAGGAGATTAAAAAGGTTTATCTTCTTACAAATATCGACCACTCAAACGAACATTTTTCGCTTGATCCAAAAGAACAGCTTGAGGCAATCAAAGATATGAGAAAGAACGGATTTGTTCCTCTCGGCAACTGGCATTCACATCCCGAGTCGCCGTCAAGACCGTCTGAAGAGGACAAAAGACTTGCCTTTGACAGCAAGGCAAGCTATATGATTCTTTCGCTTATGGACAGAGAAAATCCCGTTCTCAATTCATTCAAAATTACGGGAGATACAGCAGAAAAGGAAGAACTTGTTATAGAGTAAAGGAGGGAGATTATGTACGACATCGTGATTATCGGCAGCGGTCCCGCAGGACTTTCAGCCGCAATTTATGCACAGCGTGAAAACCTTAAAGCGGTTGTGGTTGAAAAAGAATTTATGGGTACGGGACAGATTGCCGAGAGCGAGAGAGTAGATAATTACCCCGGACTTTACGGTGAAACAGGCTTTGACCTCGGAGAAAAGTTCAGAACTCACGCCAAAAAACTCGGTGCTGAATTTGTTGAGGGAGAGGTTACCGAGGTTGAAAGAGTTAACGGTAACCTCTCCGTAAATATTGACGGCGGTGAAAGTCTTGAAACAAAAACCGTAATCTATGCGGCAGGAACACAGCGCAGAAAGCTTGGTGTAAAAGGCGAAAAGGAATTTTCGGGTAACGGAGTTTCTTATTGTGCGGTGTGTGATGCGGCTTTCTATAAGGATAAAATTACCGTGGTAACAGGCGGCGGTGACACTGCTTTGGGTGACGCACTTCTGCTTTCAAGATTCTGCAAAAAGGTTTATCTCGTTCACAGAAGGGATTTTTTCAGAGCAGGCAGAGCCTTGCAGAACAGGGTGTTTGCCACGGAAAATATTGAAGCTCTTACAAATGCAACGGTATCTGAAATTAACGGAGATACAAAGGTGACTTCGGTCACACTTTTACAAAACGGAGAAGAAAAACAGCTTGATTGCAACGGTGTTTTCGTTGCAGTCGGAAGTGTTCCCGATACAAAACCTCTTGCAAATCTTGTCAAAACCGACAAGGACGGTTACATTATTGCCGATGAAAGCGGAAAAACCTCTGCAGACGGTATTTTTGCAGGCGGTGACATCAGAACAAAAGCACTTCGTCAGGTTGTTACAGCCGTGTCGGATGGCGCAAACTGTGTGATTTCGGCAGAAAAATATCTTGACGAAAAACAATAACGGCAAGGGAGTGAAATCCTATGAAAACAGAAAAAATAAGCACCGATGTCCTCATTATAGGCGGCGGAACGGCAGGCTGTTATGCGGCTCTGACCATTTCCGAAAATTCGGACAAAAAGGTTCTTATCTGTGAAAAAGCACACATCAAAAGAAGCGGTTGTCTTGCCGCAGGTGTAAACGCTCTTAACGCATACATTGTTGAGGGCAGAAAACCGCAGGACTATGTTGACTACGCTAAAAAGGACGCCGACGGGATTGTCAGAGAGGATTTGCTCCTTACCATGTCCGAAAAGCTCAACGAAGTAACCGACAGGCTTGAAAAACTCGGTCTTGTAATTTTAAAGGACGAGAACGGAAAGTATGTTACACGAGGCAACCGAAACCTTAAAATCAACGGTGAAAACATAAAGCCGATTCTTGCGGACGCGGTCGAAAAGGCAAAGAATGTAACGGTTCTCAACCGTGTTAATATTTTTGATTACTCGGTAAAGGACAACAAAATCAACGGTGCATTCGGATTCGGCATTGAAAGCGGAATTTTCTACACAATCGAAGCAAAGGCTGTCATAATTGCCACAGGCGGTGCGGCAGGACTTTACAAGCCGAACAACCCCGGATTTTCCCGTCACAAGATGTGGTATCCGCCCTTTAACACAGGTGCAGGCTACGCAATGGGAATCAGAGCCGGTGCAGAGATGACAACCTTTGAAATGCGTTTTATCGCACTCAGATGCAAGGACACAATCGCTCCCACGGGAACACTTGCACAGGGTGTAGGCGCAAAGCAGATTAATTCACTCGGCGAGGTTTATGAAACAAAGTACGGACTTACAACTTCCGAAAGAGTTTACGGTACGGTAAATGAAAATCAGGAGGGCAGAGGTCCCTGCTACCTCAGAACAGAGGGAATCTCAGCCGAGCAGGACGAATCACTTTTAAAAGCGTATCTCAATATGGCACCTTCGCAGACAATCAAGTGGATTGAAAGCGGAAGAAATCCTTCACGGCAGAATGTTGAAGTTGAGGGAACAGAGCCGTATATCGTAGGCGGTCACACGGCAAGCGGTTACTGGGTTGACACAGACCGTGCAACCACAATTGAAGGACTTTTTGCAGGCGGTGATGTTGCAGGCGGTTGTCCGCAGAAGTATGTTACGGGTGCTCTTGCAGAGGGTGAAATTGCAGGGCTTTCGGCAGTTAAGTATATTGACAGCAAAGAAAGCTTTGAGAAAATCAGCAATGAAGATACAAATTATCACCTCATAGAAACAGAGAAATATCTCACAGACCGCCATTCACTCTACACCACGGAACAGCTTGAAGAGGCAATGCAGACGGTTATGGACAGCTACGCAGGCGGTATAAAAACAAACTACCGTTTCAACGAAAAACAGCTTGACATTGCCGACTGCAAAATCAGACAGCTTGAAACGCTCACAGATGACCTCTACGCAGAAGATTTTCAGGAGCTTATGTATATCTGCGAGCTTAAAGAAAGGCTTACGGTCTGCAAAAGCGTAATTGCTCACCTCAGAGCGAGAAAGGAAACACGCTGGCACAGCTTTGCCGAAAACCTTGACTATCCCGAAAAGGATGACAGGAATTTTAACAAGTATGTTAATTCCCGTCTTGAAAACGGCGAGATAAAAATTATTATTCGTGACCTTGTAACGGGAGGTGAAAAGTATGAGCATAGTAATTGACAAGTCCAAGTGCATAGGCTGCAAAAAGTGTCGCAATGTCTGCCCCGGAAGTCTTATCAAGACCGACGAAAACGGCAAAGCTTACATCAAATATCCCAAGGATTGCTGGGGCTGCACCTCCTGCATAAAAGAATGTCCCGCATATGCAATCAGCTTTTTCCTCGGTTCAGATATCGGCGGTATGGGCAGTAAGGTTCACACCGAAAAGAACGGAGATATCCTCTCGTGGTTAATTGAAAAACCGCATGGCGAGGTCATTAAGATTGATATAAATCAAAAAGAATCAAACAAATACTAAGGAAACACTTTGTAAGTATTTCCGTGAAAAGGAGATAAGGTATGAGTCAGCTTTCACATTTAGATGAGCTTGAAGCAGAAGCTATATACATAATCAGAGAAGTTGCGGCAGAGTGCGAAAAGCCTGTTATGCTCTACTCAATAGGCAAGGACAGCTCGGTTATGCTCCACCTTGCAATGAAGGCGTTTTATCCCGAAAAACCGCCGTTCCCGTTCCTCCACATTGACACAACATGGAAGTTCAAGGATATGATAAAATTCCGTGATGACACAGCAAAAAAGCTCGGAATTGAAATGCTCGTTTACACCAATGAAGAAGGTGTTAAAAAAGGCATCAACCCGTTTGATCACGGTGCGGCTTACACAGATATTATGAAAACACAGGCTCTCAAACAGGCACTCAACAAATACGGCTTTACTGCGGCATTCGGCGGCGGCAGACGAGATGAGGAGAAGTCAAGAGCCAAGGAAAGAATTTTCTCTTTTAGAAATAAAGCACAGGCATGGGATCCTAAGAACCAGCGCCCCGAGATGTGGAAGCTTTACAACACAAAAATCAATAAGGGCGAAAGCATTCGTGTGTTCCCGATTTCCAACTGGACAGAAAAGGACATATGGCAGTACATTCAGAGAGAAAAAATTGACATCGTTCCGCTTTACTTTGCGGCAAAAAGACCTGTTGTTTACCGTGACGGTAACATTATTATGGTTGATGACGATCGTTTTCCGCTCAAAGAGGGCGAAGTACCCGAATTGAAATCGGTTCGTTTCAGAACACTCGGCTGTTATCCTCTTACAGGCGGCATAGAGTCAACTGCAACAACTCTTGATGAAATTATTGACGAAACCCTCAGCTCCGTTTCTTCGGAGCGTACCTCCAGAGTAATTGACAACGAGGCACAGGGCAGTATGGAACGCAGAAAAAGGGAGGGTTACTTCTGATGAAAGGTTTACTTAAATTTATTACCTGCGGCAGTGTTGATGACGGTAAATCAACACTCATAGGTCACATACTTTATGACGCAAAGCTTATTTATGCCGATCAGGAAAAGGCTCTTGAGCTTGACAGTAAGGTCGGCAGTCGCAGCGGTGACATTGACTATTCGCTTTTGCTTGACGGTCTTATGGCTGAGCGTGAGCAGGGCATCACAATTGATGTTGCTTATCGCTACTTCACAACCGACAACCGCAGTTTTATCGTTGCCGACACACCAGGTCACGAGGAATATACAAGAAACATGGCTGTAGGCGCATCTTTTGCAGACCTCGCAGTTATCCTCATTGACGCATCACAGGGCGTTCTTGTTCAGACAAGACGGCACGCAAGAATCTGTAAGCTTATGGGTATAAGACATTTTGTCTTTGCCGTTAATAAGATGGATTTGGTAAAGTACAGCAAGTCACGCTTTGACGAAATCGTAAAGCAGATTGAAGAACTTAAAAACGAGCTTTTACTTGACGATATCTACATCATTCCGCTTTCCGCAACAGAGGGTGACAATGTTACCGTAAAGTCCGAAAACATTCCGTGGTACAACGGTGTTCCTCTGCTTCAGTATCTCGAAACTGTTGATGTTGATTCCTCGGAGGAGGAAGAAGGATTCTATCTTCCTGTTCAGCGAGTTTGCCGTCCCGACCACACATTCAGAGGCTTTCAGGGACAGATTGAGTCGGGCAGTATCAGCATAGGCGATGAAATCGTAACACTCCCGAGCAATGAAAAGGCTCATGTAAAGCAGATTCTTATGACAAATAAGGATGTTAAAACTGCTTTCAAGGGACAGCCCGTTACAATCACACTTGACAAGGAAGTTGATGTATCTCGTGGTTGTGTAATAACAAAGGGCACAAATCTTGCGTCCTATCAGGAGCTTACAGCGTCAATTCTCTGGATGGATGACGAACAGCTTACAGCCGGCAAGGATTACCTTGTAAAGCTCGGCACAAAGACTATTTCGGGTATCGTTTCCGAAATCAAGTATGCTGTTGATGTGAACACAGGCGAGCATATTCCTGCCGATTCACTCACAAAGAACGGAATCGCAGTCTGCACAATTCTGCTTGCAGAGCCGATTGCGGTTGACCTTTTCTCAAAGCATAAAACACTCGGTGAGCTTATTTTGATTGACCGTGTGTCAAATATGACATCAGCCTGCGGTGTTGTTGATTCGGTTGAAGAAAAAGCCGATGATGCAAAAAAGGCGTCATTTGTACTCGGCTCACTTGAGGCAAGAGGTGACATCTTTGAAGAGTTTTTCTACGACACTTCAAGCCTTAATGTTCTCAAATATCAGCCTGTTAAGGAAACCTATACAAAGGGGGGACACAATCCCTGTTGAGGGCGAAAGCTATAAGTATCCCGACAGCTTTGATATTATAGTTCTTCGTGACAGCGTTGCCGTAAAGGTTCGTGACCGCAAGATTGCCGATATCGTTCCGACATCGGAGTACAGTTACGGCGGTGTTCCTGTTGTAAACGGCAGAGGCTTCGAGGTTCTTGCCGACAGCAACGAAAATTCAGCAGTTTCTTTCCGAGTATTCAAATCTTAAAAGCATCAACGATGCGGATTTCTTTGCAAAGTGGGTTAAGTTCGATACCTACAGAAAAATTGCAATTCAAAACAGATAACAGGTTTATTCATTTTAACTCATTCGCAGAGGGCATTGTCATTTGGCAATGTCCTTTGTGATTTTATGACTTTCTTGCCGAAAAACTGACCTTGCTGCCAAATTGTTGCATTTATAATTTTTATTCTGTATAGTGTACTCAACAAATAAATTTTAAGGAGTGCTTACAAATGAGCAAAACAGCGGCGGTACTAATCACATTTTTTCTCGGTGAACTCGGTGTTCACAGATTTATGACAGGCAAAATCGGAACAGGTGTCATCTGGCTTTTGACCTGCGGTGTATTCGGAATCGGTTGGCTTGTTGACTTTATTATGGTTCTCACAGGCAAGTTTACGGACAAAAACGGAAATGTCTGGGGTGCTAACTAATCTGAAAGGAAGTTACTATGGCATTCGGAGTTAAAACCAAAAACATTAAGACAAAAAATTCTTATACGATTGAGAGCTTTTTTGATGCAATCAAAGACAAAGAGTTTACGGCAGGAACTCCGTCACTTACAAAGCATGGAATGGCTACCGTAATAACATTTCCCGCTCTCGACAGTCAGAATCAGGTGTGGATTATGAAGAGCGGTTTCGGCAAGGAAACGCAGAAATTCTCAATTCAAAAGTCCACTCAGGCGGGTATGGACAATGTAGCCAAAAATGCGGCATTGGATTCAATCACAGGCGGGCTTTTCAGCGTTGGCGGAATGATCAGCGAAAACACAAAAAGTGTGAAAAACTTGTTGATGCAACCGCAAAAGAACTTTCAGAAATGAATCTGTAACCAAAGTCGGCACGATTTTAGTGCCGATTTTTTCTTGCCAAAAACTGCCTTTAACGGTACAATTAGGTGGGGTGAGATTATGTTTTTTAACGATTATTACAATTCTCCGATTGGCAATATAGCTATGGCATCTGACGGTGAGAGCCTTTGCGGTTTGTGGTTTGATGGACAAAAGTACTTTGCGTCAACCGTAAAAGGTGAAACTGAGGATAAAACCCTGCCTGTTTTTGAACAGACAAAAAAGTGGCTTGACATATATTTTTCGGGCAACGAACCCGATTTTATGCCCAAACTTTCGCTTAACGGCTCAGAATTTCGCAAGGCTGTGTGGGATATTCTCCTGACAATTCCCTACGGCTCAGTTATGACCTACG